>RCMZ01000161.1_pt1 | contig 55359 bp, 42 predicted proteins | sample 2041141 | NCBI WGS metagenome assembly RCMZ01 (sample SAMN09708263, study PRJNA481090) | Wastewater metagenome, whole genome shotgun sequencing project. | biome: sewage; isolation source: Davis station wastewater (DW) | place: Antarctica: Davis Station | collected 2010-03-01 | reverse complement strand
CGGCGCCGGCGACGCGGGAACGAGGCGCCCGGCGACCGGCGCGGCGACCGCCTCGGGAACGCCGCCGACCGCCGTGGCGACGACCGGCGTGCCACAGGCCATCGCCTCGAGCAGCACGTTGGGCCAGCCTTCGCGGCTCGACGCGAGGATCAGGACGTCGGCCGCGCTGTAGTAGGCCGGCAGCCGCGCCTGCGCGACCGGCCCGGCGAAGACGACGCGCGATGCGACGCCGAGGCGCTGCGCGAGCGCGGCAAGCGCCGCCCGCTCCGGGCCGTCGCCGACGATTGCCAGGCGCGTGTCGGGGGCCGGCCCGCCCGCCCCGGCCGGCAGCGCGAGCAGTTCGATGGCGAGGTGGTGGCCCTTGTTCTCAACGAGGTTGCCGACCGAGAGCAGCGTCGGCGCCGCCGGCCAGCCGAGTTCGGCGCGCGCGCTAGCGGGCGGCAGCGGCGCGAAGCGCGCAAGGTCGACGCCGTTGCGCAGCACGCGCAGCTTGGTGCGCTCGGCGCCGATGCCGGCCAGCGCGTCGCGCAGCGCGGCAGAAACGCAGATCGAAGCCGCCGCGCGCCCGGCGGCCCAGCGCATCAGGCGGCGCGGCACGGCGTGGCGGGCGATCAGGTTGATGTCCGAACCGCGCGCGGTGACGACGAAGGGCTTGCCCAGATGGCGCGCCAACAGCGCCGCCGCGACGCCGTCCGGGTAGTAGTAGTGGGCGTCGATCAGGTCGAAGTCGAAGCCCTCGCGCTGCAGCCGGCGGATCGCCGGCAGCGCGCCTGCGGCCAGCGCGAAGGGCGCGATGTGCATGCCGACTTTCGGCGGCAGGAAGTAGCGCGGGTGGCGCACGTCGATGCCGTGCCGCGTTTCGCACGGCGGCGTCGCGGCCAGCCGCGCGTAGTCGCCGAAGCGCGGATGCGTCGAGCAGAACCACGGCACCGGCGCCACCACGCGCGTCTCGACCTCGCCGCTGCCGAGCAGTTCGCGCAGGCGCGTCTCGACGAAAATGCCGTGCCCCGGCCGCGCGCCGCTCGGATAGAGCGTCGAGAACAGCAGCGTGCGGATGGACGCGGCGAAGGAGGTCATGCGAAGCGCCTTTCCGCCGCCGGCTCGCCGAGCAGGCCGCCGTAGACGTCATGGTAGCGGGCGACGCTGGCGGCCCAGTTGCGCTCCTGCTCGACGAAGCGCCGCCCGGCCAGGCGCAACTCCGGCCAGTACTCGCGCTTGGCGAGCAGCTGCACGATGGTTTCGGCCAGCGAATCGGCGCTGCCGGCGCGGAACAGCATGCCGGTTTCGCCGTCGCGGATCAGTTCGCGGTGGCCGCCGACGTCCGAGGCGACGAGCAGCCGCCCCTGCGCCATCGCTTCGAGCGGCTTGAGCGGCGTCACCAGCTCGGTCAGGCGCATCGAATGGCGCGGATAGGCCAGCACGTCGATCAGGTCGTAGTAGCGCTGCACCTCGGCATGCGGCACGCGGCCGGTGAACACCACCGAACTCTCCAGCCCGAGGCGCGCCGCCTGCTCGCGCAGCGCCTGTTCCTGCGGGCCGCCGCCGACCAGCAGCAGGCGCACGTCGGGCAGCGTGCGCACGATCCGGGGCAGCGCTTCGAGCAGCAGGTCCAGCCCTTCGTAGGCGTAGAAGGAGCCGATGAAGCCGACCACCGTGCAGCCGGCGAGGCCGAGTTCGGCCTTGAGCGCATCGTCCGGCGTGCCGCCGGGATCGAAGGCTTCGATATCGACGGCGTTCGGGATGACGGTGACGCGCTCGGCCGGCACGCCGCGCGCGACGATGTCGCTGCGCAGCCCCTCGCAGATCGTCGTCACCCGGTCGGCGCGCTTCAGCGCCCAGGTTTCCAGGCTGCGCGTCAGGCGGTAGCGCGCGCTGCCCTCGTGCGTGGTGCCGTGGTCGACCGCCGCGTCCTCCCAGAAGGCGCGCACTTCGTAGACCACCGGCAGGCCGAGGCGGCGCCCGACGCGCAGCGCCGGGATGGCGTTGAGCACCGGCGAATGCGCGTGCAGCACGTTGGGCCGCACCTCCTGCGCCACCTCGTACAGGCGCTGCTCGACCTGCCGCATCAGCGCCAGCTGGCCGAGCAGCGGCCAGCCCGCCGTCGCGCCGCCGGCCGCCGCCGTGCGGTAGAAATGCCAGCCGTCGACGTCCTCTTCGGCCAGTGCGCAGCCAACGTGCTTGGGCGTCGTCAGGTGGAAGGTCTCCCAGCCGAGCTTGCGCTGCTCGCGCAGGATCGAGAGCGTGCGGAAGGTGTAGCCGCTGTGCAGCGGGATCGAATGGTCGAGAACGTGGAGGATGCGGGGCGTCATGAGAGGGCGGTCGCGGACGAATCGACGGGAAAATCGGCGGACGGACCGGCGGCCGCCGGCGTCGCGTCGAGGACCTGGCGCAGGAAGGCCTCGAACATCAGCAAGGCCCACAGCGGCGCGCTGTAGTCGCGGGCGCCGGACTGGTGGGCGTCGACCAGATGCGCGAGGTAATCGGCGTCGAACCAGCCGGTGGCGGCCAGGCGCGGGCCGAGCACCGCCTGGCGCACGCGCTCGCGCAGCGGGCCGCGGAACCAGCGCGCGAGCGGCACGGCGAAGCCCATTTTCGGGCGGTACAGGATGTCCTGCGGCAGTTGCGGCTCCATCGCCTTCTTCAGCAGGTATTTGCCCTCCTGCCCGCGTATCTTCAGCGACGACGGCAGCGTCGCCAGCCACTCGACGAGTTCGTGGTCCATCAGCGGTTCGCGCACTTCGAGCGAGTGCGCCATGCTGGCGCGGTCGACCTTGGTGTTGATGTCGCCGACCAGATAGGTCTTCAGGTCGAGGTACTGGATCAGCGCCAGCGGGTCGTCGGTACCGGCGCGCGCGGCGTGGCGCTCGAACACTTCGCGCGCGTTGTAGCCGGCGATCTCGCGCCGGAAGCGCGGGCTGAACAGGCGCGCGCGCATCGGATCGCGCAGCAGCGAGACGGTGTGAAAATAGGCGTCGACCGAACTGCGTGCCATGCCCTCGAAGGTCGTCTTGGCGCGCAGCGTGCGCGGCGCCCAGTCGGCCTTCGGATAGACGCGCCCGAGCAGGCCGAACAGCGGCCGGCGCACGGCGAGCGGCAGCGTCGAGCGCATGCGCTCCTCCATCAGGTGCAGGCGGTAGCGGCGGTAGCCGCCGAAGCTCTCGTCGCCGCCGTCGCCGGACAGGGCGACGGTGACGTGCTTGCGCGCAAGCTGGCAGACGCGGTAGGTGGGGATCGCCGAACTGTCGGCGTAGGGCTCGTCGTAGAGGCGGGCGAGCGTGTCGATCAGGTCGAAATCGTCGCTCTGCACGGTCTCGACGTGGTGCCGGGTGCGGTAGCGCTCGGCCACCGTGCGCGCGAACGCGGCTTCGTCGAAGGCCGGGTCGTCGAAGGCGATCGAGCAGGTGTTGACTGGATCGTCGGAGAGCCCCGCCATCGTCGCGACCACCGCGCTCGAATCGACGCCGCCGGAGAGGAAGGCGCCGAGCGGGACGTCGGCGATCATGCGCAGGCGGACCGACTCGCGCAGCTTTTCCTGCAGCCCGGCGCAGGCTTCGTCGAGCCCCAGCGGATTGTCCAGCGAGAAGCGCACATCCCAGTATTCGCGCGGCTCGCCGGGCGGCCGGCCGCGCTCGAGCAGCAGCGTGTGCGCCGGCGGCAGCTTCTTCGCCCCGCAGAAGATGGTGCGCGGTTCGGCGATGTAGCCGAGCGCGAAATACTCTTCGACGGCCAGCGGATCGAGGTCGCGCGCAAGGCCGCCGTGCGCGAGCAGCGCCTTGAGTTCGGAGCCGAACAGGAAAGTGCCGTCGGGCAGCAGCGCGTAGAACAGCGGCTTGACCGCCAGCCGGTCGCGCGCGAGGAACAGCGTCTCCCGGTTGCGATCCCAGAGGGCGAAGGCGAACATGCCGCGAAAGCGCGTCACGCAGGCCTCGCCCCAGGCTTCCCAGGCATGCACGATGACCTCGGTGTCGCTGCGCGTGTGGAAGACGTGGCCGAGCGCCTGCAGCTCGGGGATCAGTTCCCGATAGTTGTAGATCTCGCCGTTGAACACGACGCAGACGCTGCCGTCCTCGTTGTAGAGCGGCTGCTGGCCGGTCGACAGGTCGATGATCGAGAGGCGGCGGTGGCCGAGGCCGACGCCGGGTTCGACGTGCACGCCGCCCTCGTCCGGGCCGCGATGGTGCTGCGCCTCGTTCATGCGCGCGAGCGCCGCGCGGTCGATGTCGCGCCTGCCGTGGGTGTCGAAGATGCCGGTAATGCCGCACATATGGCTTGTCCGCTCCGCCTGTTCGTGACGCGTTGGTGATGCGTTCGTGATGCGCTGGTGATGCATTCCGCGGCGGCTCGCGGCGTTCCGGCCCGCCGCCCGCCCGCTATCGCCGGCGCGCTTCCGCCCGCCCCTGCGCTCCGTTCCCGTCCATTCCGCCACGCTCCACCGCCGCGCCGAGAAGCTCGTCGTACAGCGTCCGGTAGCGCTGCACCATGGCCTCCAGGCTGAAGCGCCGCTCAGCCGCCGCCCGCCCGGCGCGTCCCTGTTCGCGCGCCGCCTCGGGCGCCGACGCCTGACGCACGATGGCCTGCGCCATCGCTTCGACGTCGGCCGCCGGGACCAGCGCACCGAAGCGTGCGCCGGGCGCCTCCGCCGCCAACGACTCGCCGGGCCCTTCCGGCGTCAACAACTCGCCGTTGCCGCCGACCGCCGTGGCGATCACCGGCAGGCCGCTCGCCATCGCTTCGAGGATCGTGTTCGAGATCCCCTCGGCCAGCGACGGCAGGACGAAACCGTTCAGCCCGCGCAGCACGTCGGCGACGTCGTCGCGCTCGCCGGGCAGCCACGCCAGATGCGCGACGCCGGCCGCTTCGAGAAGCGCCTGCGCCTGCCCGCGCAGCGGACCGTCGCCGATCATCGCCAGCCGCAGGCGCGCGCGCAGCGGCGGCGCCAGCTCCAGCGCCCGGACGAAGGCGCGCGCCAGCAGCGTCTGGTCCTTCACCGCCTGCATGCGCCCCACCGTGCCGATCAGCCAGCAATCCTCGCCGGCGAAGGGGCTGCCGGGAATCGGCTGGCGCCCGGCGGCCGGGCGGAAGCGCTGCACATCGACGCCGTTGTAGATTTGCGCGACCCGCGCCGCCGGCAGACCGACCCTTTGCGTCAGATAATCTTCTAGGTCGCGCGAGAGCGCTATGTAATGCGTCACGAAAGGGCGATAAATCCGGCGCACCCACTGGTATTTGCGATTCGATCCGTCGAGGTCGTCGACGTCGCGCCCGTGCTCGCCGTGGATGCGCACCGGCACACCCGCCGCCCACGCCGGAACGGCCACTTCGAGCGCCGCCAGATTGCGCGTGTGCACGATCGCCGGGCGCAGCCGGCGGAACAGCCGGAACAGGCGCGGATAGAGATGCACGGCGTGCCCCGGCGGCTTGTCGAGGGCGATCAGTTCGACGTCGTCGCGCGCGATGCGGCGGGAAAAATCGGTGATCCCGGTGAGCGAAACGACGGCGTGGCGATAGGCGTCGGGCGGCATCCGGTTGATCAGGTTGACGACGCCGTTCTCCAGCCCGCCGACGTCGAAGCGGTAGAGCACATGCACGACCAGCGGGCGCGGGTCGTCGTTCATGCTGGCGGCGGCCGTCATCGCCGGCGCCTCATGGCGCCGCGGCGGTCTGCCGCAGCGCCGCCTCGATGGCCGGCGCGGCCGCGTGGGCGAAGGCGGCGAGCGCGGCGAAGTCAGACGACTCGGACGCCCCGGACGCAGCGGAGGCGTCGGCCGGACCGGCGGCGTCTTCCGCCGCGCCCGGCGCGTAGAGGATGACCACCGCCGAATCGTCGCCCCGCCCGGCGAGGCGGGCCAGCGCGGTATAGACCTTGGCCAGCGCATCGCTCGCCGTCAGCCGGCCGCCCACCCAGTACCACTGCCAGACGGCGAGGCGCCGCCGGTCGGGTCCGCGCAGCAGCGCCGTGCGCACGACGAGCGGCAGTTCGCCGACGAAGACCGTGCGCTGGCCGCCGGCGAGGCGCACCCAGAAGGGATCGCTGCTCTTGACGAGGGCGTTCTCGGAACTGACGAGCTTGCGGCTGTCGTCCTGCCGGCGGTAGTAGCCGAGGAAGACGCCGACCTCGCCCTTGTCGGACGCGAAGCCCGCGTTCAGGCTGGCCGCCGGATTGTCGAAACGCGGCCGCCAGTCGCTCGGGGGCGCCGGCATGGCCTGCCAGCCGGGAATGTCCCCGAGCGCGGCGAGCCGGACATCGGCGGCTGCCTCGCCGGCGCCGCCGCCTTCGATCCGCCATTCGGCGAGCGGCCACAGGAGCGCCAGCGCCATCACGGCGCCGGCCGCCCACGACGCGCCGGCAGCGCCGGGCGCGGAAGAAACGACGGGCGCGAGCGCAAGCGGCTGCGGCGCAGCCGGCGGCGCCAGATCCTCGCGCCAGCGCGCGCCGATCCAGAACATGGCGAGGATCACCAGGCCGAAGAACAGCCAGCCGTAGATCAGGTGGTCGACGCCGGCCGCCAGCTTGTTGCCGGACAGGTGGCCGAGCATGACGATGAGGTAGGCGCGCAGCCAGTTGGCGACCACCGGCACGAGCAGCGAGACGCCGACGAAGAGCAGGCGCCGGCCAAGCGAGCGGTAGCTGAGATAGGCGAACAGCGTGCCGACGGTCAGCGAGGCGATCACGTAGCGCACGCCGCTGCAGGCTTCGACGACCGACCAGTGGCCGGAGGGAATGACGAAACTGAGTCCCTCGCGATAGACCGGAACGCCGGACAGGCGCAGGCCGAGCACGGTGAACTGCGCCGTCCATTCCATCAGCTGCGGCATGGCGAACTCGCCGAAGGGCACGGCGAAGAACAGGAAGGCGAGCGGGAAGGCCAGCGCGCGCGCCACGCGCAGGCCGAGCACGGCGGGCACGGCGAGAACGAGCAGCGCGGTGAAGGCGAACTGCGCGACGACGTTGACCGCCGCCAGTTCGCCGAGCAGCCAGGCGCAACCGGCGCCGGCAAAGGGCAGCAGCAGCCAGGGCGCCGGCCGCGGCGTCAGCGCCGCGAGGCGGGCGCGGTCGCGCCAGATCAGCCAGAGCACGATGGGCGGCACGATGAAACCGTGCGCGAAGGTTTCCGAGCGCGCCCAGATGCCGACCATGCCGAGCGCCGTCGCGCGGTAGCAGACGACGATCCAGACGAGCGCGAGCAGCAGCGCCGGCAGGGCCCGGCGCCAGGCGGCCGCAGCCGCCGCGGCGGGAACGACCGCGACGGCGCCGGGCGGCGCGAGGGTGTGCTGCAGATTGCGGTCGTTCATCGCTCGACCTCGGCTGCGGCGGCCTCGGCGCCGGGGATCGCGGCGGCGGCTTCCGTCGCTGCCGCCCCCGTATCCGCGGTGTACGCGGTATCCGCCGTGCCCGCCACCTCCGCGTGCGGATGCGCCGCCGTCCCCGGGCAGGCGGTCCCCGTCGCGGCGTCATCGAGGTAGGCGTCGATGCGCGCCAGGTGGGCATCCCAGCTGTAGCGCGCAAGCACCTGCGCGCGCGCCGCCCGCCCGATTTCGGCGGCGCGCTGCGGCGCGGCGAGCAGCGCCGCGATCTCGCGCACGTAGTCGTCGGCCGTCGCGGCGCTCAGGAAATCGCGGCCGACGACGGCATCGACGGCGCCGGCGCATTCCTGCGAGGCGAGCACCGGACGCGCCACGGCCATCGCTTCGAGCACCTTGTTCTGGATGCCGCGCGCGACGCGCAGCGGCGCCACGACGACGGCCGCGTGCCGCAGGTAGGGACGCACGTCGGGCACCGTACCGGTCACCGCGACGTGCGCGCCGGCAAGCGCCTGCACGGCCGGCGCCGGGCTGCGCCCGACGATGTAGAAGCGCACGCCGGGCAGCTGCGGCAACAGGCGCGGCAGCACTTCGGCGGCGAACCAGGCGACCGCGTCGATGTTCGGCCAGTAGTCCATCGCGCCGGTGAACACCAGCGGCAGTTCGCCGGCGGCGAAGGGCGACGGCAGATCGTGCTCCGGCGAGAAGAAGTCGGCGTCGACGCCGTTGCACATGGCCTCGACGCGCCCGGCGCACTCCGGCGCGCGCGCGAGGAAGAGCGCGCATTCGTTGTCGGTGACGAAGAAGGCGTGCGCCGCTTCGGCCGCGACCGTGCGCTCGAAGGCGAGCAGGCGTTCGCCCTCGCGCCGGTACAACCAGGACATCGGCCAGCGGTGCTGGGCGGCGTACTGCGTCCATTTGGCCGAATCGACGTCGACGAAATCGACCAGCGTGCGCAGCCCCGCGCGGCCCCGCACGTACTGCGCCATCGCCGACGAGAAGACGACGGCGGCGTCGATCTTCTGCGTGCGCAGCGTCGCATCGACCCAGTCCTGCAGCCCGGCGTTGCGGTAGTAGGGCAAGGTCAGCGCCTCGCCGTCGAGCAGGCCCTTCAGGCTGCGCAGGCGCGCCGCGCGCGGCGCCAGGCGGGCGATGTGGAGATCGGCGCAGAGCGGGCGCAGCACTTCGAGATAGGCGTCGAGACTGGCTTCGTCCTGCGGGTCGTCGACGAAGGTGCCGAGAAAGACGCGATGCGTGCGCGCCAGGTGGCGCAGCAGGTGGAAGGAGCGCACCTTGTCGCCCTTGTTCGGCGGATAGGGCAGGCGGTGCACGAGGTAGAGAAGATTGCTCACGATGCCCTCACCCGAGATTGCGCACGATGAAGGGGCCGATCCGGTTGGCCAGCGCGCGCGGCATGCGCCGCCAGGCCTCGATGAACAGGCGGTACTTGGCGTTCGCGGGGTTGTTCTGCGGAATCGCGGCGCGTTTGTAGAGGCGGTATTCGTAGTGCAGTGGCTGCGGCTCGAAGCCCCAGTTCTTCTTGAACGCGTAGGAGCCGGTGCCGCGCTTGCTGCGCCCGTAGTCGAAGACGCGCAGGCCGCGTTCGCAGGCGCGGCGCATCAGCTCCCAGTACTTGAAGTCGTTGGCCGCCAGCTCGCGCGCCGAAAGGTCGTCGCCGGCGTAGTACGGCAGCACCTCGTCGCGGAAGTAGAAGCTGAGCACGCTGGAGAGCGGCCGGCCGGCGCCGTCCTCGACGGTGAGCACTTCGCAGTCGGCGCCGAACACTTCGCGCAGCGCGGCGAAGTAGCGCTTCGGCATGGCCGGCGTGCCGTGGCGGTGCACGTTGTCGGCATAGAGATCGAAGAAGCGTTCGACGTTCGCGTCGAGCGTGCTGCGCAGGCCGTTCTTCTGGCCCTTACGCACCATCGCGCGCTGCTTGCGCGGGATGGCCAGCAGGTTGGCCTCGACCTCGGGCAGCAGGGTCTTGCGGAAGCTGACGTAGAGATCCTGCGTCGGCCAGTCGGCATGGCGCGCCTCGACGTTGCGCAGTTCGAGATGGTCGACGCCGAGCCGGCGGGCGATCGCCTGCGCCTCGTCCTCGAGCGCCGCGGCGGCCGCTTCGTCGCGCGCCGCGACGCCGCCGTAGACGGCGAAGGGCAGCGCGACGAGCGCGTTGCCGAACAGGAAGCTCTTCACGTGCGCGAGCGGCAGCACGCCCTCGATGGCGCCGCCGCGCTCGGCGTAGAGGAAGTAGGTCGGGTGGCGGAACACCTCGCCGACGATTTTCTGCCAGCCGGCGCGATGAAAGAAGGTCGCTCCCGGACAGGACTGCACGAAGGCGTCCCAGCGCTCGGCGGCGGCAGGGTCGTCAGACGGCAGGCGGCGGATGTCGAGGCGCACGCGGCTTCCGGAGGCGTCGGCGCAGATTTCTTGCGGGCTCATTTTCATGATGCGCGGGACGGCGGCGCGGTTTCGCCGGCGAGGAAGATGTCGTCCATCCGCCCCCAGGAAAAATCGTCCAGCAGGCGCTGCAGGCGGCCATCCATGTGCTGCAGGTTGAGGTAGTGGCGGAAGCGGGTCTTGGCGTCGATGCCGGCGATGCGCGGCTGCCCGGCGTCGATTTCCCAGGGGTGGAAATAGAAGATCGCCGACTCCCGGTCGACTTCGTTGATCCGCCGCAACAGCCAGCGCGAGAGCGGATACGGCATCAGGCGGAAGTAGCCGCCGCCGCTCGCCGGCCAGTTGCGCGCGAAGAGGCGGGCCGTGCTCACCGGCACTTCGAGCAGCCCGCTGCGCACGCGATGCGCGAAGCGCGGCGCGTCGGGCATGCCGTAGTGGTCGTGGCGGATCGGGTAGATGCTCGAACTGTAGCGGTAGCCGGCGCGTTCGAGGCAGTCGAAGGCCCACAGGTTGCCGGCGCCGATCGAGAAGCTCGGCGCCCGGTAGCCCTTCACTTCCTGCCCGGAAATGTCTTCGAGCAAGCGCTTGGCCGAGCCGACGTCGGCCAGGAAGGCGTCCGCGTCGAGGTCGCTCGCGCGCTGGTGGCCGTAGCCGTGGCTGGCGAGTTCGTGGCCGCCGTCGACGATCCGGCGCACGAGATGCGGGTAGCGCTCGGCGATCCAGCCGAGCGTGAAGAAGGTGGCTTTCGCCTGCCGCCCGTCGAGCAGCTCCAGGATGCGCCCGACGTTGCGCTCGACGCGGCAGTCGCGCGTCTCCCACTGGTCGCGCGGGATGTAGGGCGCGAAGGCCGAGACCTGGAAGTAGTCTTCGACGTCGATCGTCAAGGCGTTGGTGGGGGTCCGGGCCGCTATCGACATCGCGCGCTCGCCGGCTCAGTGCGACTGCAGGTGGCGCTGGATCAGCCAGCGCGCCAGATCGGCGGCGATGCGCTCGGCGGCGCGGCCGTCCCAGAATTCGGGAACGCGGCCCGACTTGCCGGCGCCGGCGACGATCGCGTCTACGCCGCGCAGGATCGCCGCGCGGTCACGCCCGACCAGCGTATTGGTGCCGTGCTCGACGGTGATCGGCCGTTCGGTGTTGTCGCGCAGGGTCAGGCACGGCACGCCGAGCGCCGTCGTCTCTTCCTGCAGGCCGCCGGAGTCGGTGAGCACGAGACGCGCGTCGGCCATCAGGCCGAGCATTTCGAGATAGCCCTGCGGCGGCAGGAGCGCGATGCGCGGGCTGGCGAGCAGTTCGCCGAGGCCTAAACGCTCGACGTTGGCGCGCGTGCGCGGATGCAGGGCGAAGACCAGCGGCAGGCGCGCGGCGACTTCGCGCAGGACGCCGAGCAGCATGCGCAGGGTTTCCGGCCGGTCGACGTTGGACGGGCGATGCAGGGTGACGACCCCGTAGCCGGCGCCGTCGCGCAGGACCTCGGGGCTGGCGCCGGCGGCGGCCAGCGTGCGCTCGGGCGAATGCGCGAACTCGCGGTTGGCGAGCAGCGAATCGATCATCACGTTGCCGACGAAACACACGCGCTCGGCGGCGACGCCCTCGCGCTGCAGGTTGGCAAGGGCGCTGCGCTCGGTGGTGTAGAGCCGGTCGGCGATCTGGTCGGTGAGCACGCGGTTGATTTCCTCGGGCATCGCGCGGTCGTAGCTGCGCAGGCCGGCCTCGACGTGCACGACGGGCACGCCCTTCTTGACGCCGACCAGCGTGCAGGCGAGCGTCGAGTTGACGTCGCCGACGACGAGCACGCAGGACGGGCGGTGCGTGTCGAGCACGGGCTCGAAGCGGCGCATCACCTCGGCCGTCTGCACGGCGTGCGAGCCGGAGCCGACTTCGAGGTTGATGTCGGGCTGCGGCAGGCGCAGATCGACGAACAGGCGGTCGTTCATGTCCTTGTCGTAGTGCTGGCCGGTATGCACGAGCAGCGTCGGCAGCGCCGGGACGTGCGCGGCGAAGGCGCGCAGGATGGGCGCCATCTTCATGAAGTTGGGCCGGGCGCCGACGACGCATACGACCGGTCCCAGATCGCCGGGCCACTGTTCGCCGGTCATGCCTGATTCTCCTTGTCCGCTTGTTTGACGCGCACCGCCTCGACGAACTGCTGCAGCAGCGCGAGCAGGGATGCGTTGGTGCGCTCGAGGCGCATCAGGCTGCGTTCGAGACGGATCAGGCGCTGCTCGCTGTGGCCGCTCTGCAGTTCGGAGATGAGGCGCGACGCCCCGTCCACCGTGGCGGTGTCGAGCCCGAGGCGCTCGAGGCGCGAGAGGTCGATATCGAGCAGGCCGCCGTCGGCGAGATGCGCGCCCGCCCCTTCGCCGGCCGCCGGCGCGCCGCCGCCGTGCGCGCCCGGCAGGCGGACCGCGGAGATCGTCTCCTCGTTGATTTCCCTGGCGACTTCCTCGACATCGGTGCGCGCAAAGCTGCTTTTCCCGGCGAGAAACCCGGAGAGCAGCAGGCGGTCGCACAGGGTGTTGATGCGCCGGGGAACGCCGCCGCTCGCCTCGTAGATCGCTTCGAAGGCGCCCGCGTCGAACTGCGGCGAACCCTTGGCGCCGGCGCACTTGAGACGGTGCTCGACGTAGCCGCGCGTTTCGTCCTGGTCCATCGGCCCGATGTGGCAGGCGGCGATCACGCGCTGGCGCAGCTGCTGCATGTGCGGGCTCTGCATGATGCCGCGGAACTCCGGCTGGCCGATCAGGAAGCTCTGCAGCAGGGCGTGCGTCTCGAACTGGAAGTTCGACAGCATGCGCAGTTCCTCGACCGCGCGCGGCGTGAGGTTCTGCGCTTCGTCGACGATGAGCAGGCAGCGCTTGCCCTGCCGCGTGACGTCGACGAGGAAGGCTTCGAGCGCGAGCAGCACGTCGGATTTGCCGAGGTTCTGCGTGCGCACGCCGAAGGCGGCGGCGACCATGCGCAGGGTTTCCTCGGCGTCGAGCTGGGTGCTGACCAGCTGGCCGGCCACCACCTTGGTCGGGTCGAGCTTGCCGAGCAGGCCGCGCACGATGGTCGTCTTGCCCGCGCCGACCTCGCCGGTGACGACGATGAAGCCTTCGTTCTGGTGCAGCCCGTACTCCAGGTAGGCGGAGGCGCGCCGGTGCTGCTTGCTGCCGAAGTAGAAGGTGGGATCGGGGTTGAGCTGGAAGGGCTTGCTGCTCAGACCGTAGAAGGATTCGTACATGGCCGGCGGCCTAGAACTGGTGCGACAGGGTGACGATCACGGCGTTCTCGCGATAGTTGGTCGTCCCGTCCACTGTCGTGTGGCGCACGCCGAGCAGCGCGCGCGTCTTCGCCGCGAGCTGGGTCGAGAAGTTGACGAGCACGAGGTTCTGCGTCGTGTTGAGCGAGAAGGCGCCGACGCCGGTGCTGATCTGCCGGCTGAAGGTCGCCGTCAGCGTCGACAGCCCGGACAGCTGGTGCGACCAGTTGGCGCTGACGCCGCGCTGGCGGATGTTCGGCGTCAGCGAGAAGTCGTCGCTCACGCCGCTCAGGCCGGTTCCCAGGCCTTCCGAGTCGCTCTGCGTGGCCGCGAAGGTGACGGTGTTCCTGACGCCGACGAGCGCCAGCGAGAGTTCCTTGCGCCGCTGGATCGAGACGCGCGTGGTCAGAAAACCGCCGACCACCTGCTGGTTGAGCGGAATCCCGTTGGCGCGCATCAATTGCATGATGGCGTTGGACAGTCCGATCGGATCGTTCGGGAACTGCGGCGCGAGCTGCGGCGCGAAGATGCCGTAGAACAGGTCGTACATGCTGCCCATGCCGACCGTCGCGAGCTGATTGGGCAGCACCGAGACGTCCTTGCTGTCGCTGTAGCGCCAGATGGTGCGCGCCGTGCGATGGCTCAGGCTGAGGCTCTGCGCGTCGCCGAAGAAGCGCTTTTCCTTGGTGTACGAAACCTGCGTGCGCTCGCTCGGCATCCATTCCAGCCCCCAGCCGTGCGTCGTCTTGCTTTCCTTCTCCAGGCTCAGGTAGTCGTTGCTCTCGCGGCCGCCGATCAGCGACATGCGGAACTGCGGGTCGAACTGGTAGGTGAGGACGCCGCGCAGGCGGTCCGCTTCGGTGGTCCGCCCGTTCCCGTAAGCGACGCTCTGGCTGCTGCCGTCGAGCGACCAGCTGAGCGCGGCCAGCCCGGTCGTGCCGCGCAGGTTGGCCGACCATTCGTCGTTCTCCGCGTTGGCTACCGCGTTGGATTTGGCGTTGCTGCTGCTCTTGGCATAGCGCAGCTGGTAGTTGGCGAAATCGCCGAAGCTGCCCCGGATGTACGGAGAAATCCGGAAATTCGAGGCCTCGGTGCTGTTGCTGTTGATGCTCGAATTGGCCGGCGACGATCCGTTGAAGGCGGAGATGCTCTGCTGCGTGATGACGCCGCTGGCGTCGATGAACAGCCAGTTGTCGATGGCTTCGAGCGAGCCGAAGGCGTTCAGGGCGTTCTGCGTGTTGTTGCGCGACGAATCCTGCGCGTAGACGAAATTGTGCAGCTGGTAATCGAAGTTCAGCTTGACGCGATCGCCGCGCCCGACGATGCGCAGCCCCGGGGCGAGGTCCGTGATCAGGTCGCTCTGCTTCTGCGTCGCGCTCAGCGCGACGTTGTCGGTCGCCGTTTCGCTCACGGCGATCGACGGCGTGATTTCCCACGTTCCCCCTTGCGCCGGCGGCGCGCTGCAGCAGAGCGCGCCGAGCGCGCCGAGCAGCGCCGGCATCTGCGTGCCGATGACCTTCTTGCGCCCCCTAGCTGCCATAGCCGTAACCATAGCCATATCCATAACTCCCCTGCGGTCCCGATTTCGCCTGGTTGAGCAGCATCAGCTTGACCGGACAGCCTTCGATGGCGGCCAGCGCGTGCTTCACGTCGCCCTGCGCCGTCCCCTCGGCCTTGACGACAACGACGACCTGCCCCATGTGCGACGCCAGCACGCGCGCCTCGGTGGTGACCAGCAGCGGCGGCGAATCGAAGATGATGATGCGGTCCGAATAGCGGCTCGCCATGTCCTCGAGCAGGCGCGCCATCGCGTCGCTCGCCAGCAGCTCGGTGGCCCGCGCGTGCTGCGTGCCGCTCGGCAGGATGCTGAGCTTTTCGACGTTGGTGCGCAGCAGGACCTGACGCAGGTCGATCGATTCGTCGACCAGGATGTCGAGCAGGCCGGGAGCCGGCGGCAAGCCCATCATGCGCAGCAGGGACGGACGCGAGACGTCGGCATCGACCAGCATCACCGTGTTGTCGAGTTCCATGGCGATGCTCATGGCCAGATTGGCGGCGGTGAAACTCTTGCCTTCGCCGGGCAGCGCGCTGGTCACCATGATCAGATTGCCGTTGGCGATCGGCGCGGCGCCCTTGCCCATGGCGTTGGCGATCAGCGGACGCTTGATCACCCGGTATTCGTCGGCGACCTGTGAGCGCGGCGCATCCGGGCGGATGATCCCGGACGCGGAAAGCGCCGCCAGATCGAGTTCGACGCGCCGCGACGGCCCGCTGTCACCGGTCGCGGGCAGCGGGGCGGCCACTTCGTCGGACCGAGGATGACGCGCCGGCGCGGGCGGAGTCGCCGCCACAGCTTCGGAAGGAAGGAGCTCGGGCGGCGGCGGACCCGGCGGCGTTGCCGCCTCGGGGATCGCGACGCCAGCCAGGCGCAGTTCTTCGAGACGTTTCGCCGCTTGTTCGATGAGGCTCATAGTTCTTCCTCAGGCCGTACGGGCTGACAACAGGAACAAGGCGAGCAGCCCCGCACCATAAACGCCGACGAGGGATAGCGCGGCGGCGATGAAGCGTATGAAGTCCTTCTTTTCCCGCTGCTTTTTCGATTCGTCCGGCAGCATGGAAACGGTTCCCAGGAAAGGCAGCCCGGTCGCATCGCGCAGGGAGCGCGCATCGAAGAACACCGGACGGATCTGGCTCGCGGCAAAGCTCGCGAAGATGCCCGCGGCAAGCGCCAGCAGCAGGGTCATCGGCATCAGCAGCAGGCGGTTCGGTGCCACCGGCTGCGGCGACACGCGCGGCGGATCGATCAGGCGGAAGTCGATGCCGCTCGCGCTCGCCTCCATCTCGCCCGAAATCGTCGCCGACTCGCGGCGCGACACCAGGCTTTCGTAGTTCTTCTTGTTGATGTCGTAGTCCCGGTTGAGCTGGGTGTATTCGGCCTCGATCTGCGGGATCAGCTTGATCGAATCCTTCAGCTGGTTGTAGCGCGACTGGTATTCGGCGACCCGGGTGCGCAGCGACGCCACGTTCGCCTCGCTTTCGCCCAGCGCGATTTTCAGCTGCTGATAGACGGGGTTGTTGTTGACCGAGGAACTCGGGCTGTTGACCGCCGCCTTCTTGCGCGCCGCCACTTCCTGCCGCTTCTGCTCTTCGAGTTCCTTGATCACGCGCCGCGTGCCGACCACGTCGGGGTGCTGCTCGGTGAAGCGCTGCAGCAGCGAATCGAGATTGCGCTTCATGGCCTCGATCCGCCCGTCGATCTCGGGCAGCGAGACGCCGGACGTGTCCTGCGCGTCGGGCAGCAGGATGGGGTCTTCGCCGAGGATCTGGCGCTTGAGCGCATCGCGCGAGTTTTCCGCCTCGCGCAGTTCGAGGCGCGCGCGTTCGAGCTGCGCGCTGGTCTCGCCGATGCGGCCGAAGTAATCCTTGCCGTCGCTGCCCTGCAGGCCGAGGTTGCGCAGCTTGAATTCCTTGAGGCGGTTCTCCGCCTCCTCCAGTTTCTTCTCGTACACGCGGACCTGTTCGTCGATGAATTTCCGGGCCGAGTCCGAATCCTTGCGCTTGTCCCCGAGGCTGGACTCGACAAAGATCGAGACCAGCGCCTGCACCACCCGCTTCGCCTGCTCGGGCTGCGTGTCGCGGAACGACAGGGTGTAGAGGTTGTCGCGCGAGGTGCTCTTGATCGTCAGGGACTTCATCAGGTCGTCGACCAGCGCGTCCTGCGCGGCCTTCGACTTGATGTTGAGGTCGAGATCGGCCATGCGGACCAGTTTCTCGACGTTGGGCCGGCTGATCAGCGTCCGGCTCAGGATCATGACCTGCTGGTCGACGTTGGGCTCGACGGCGAGCCCCGACATCAGCGGCTTGAGGACGGACTGCGTGTCGACGAAGATGCGCGCGGACGCCTCATAGACATCCGGCGTGCGCAGCACCGCGACGACGCTGACGGCGCCCACGACCCAGGCCACGAGCAGCCCGAGCCAGCGCTGCCGCCACATTCCCCGCAGTATGGTTATCGCTTGGCGAATCAGGTCATCCATTGGATTCAGCCTTCCGGATGGGTTGCGGCACGCCCGCGGCGCCTGTGCGCCGCGGGCGGAAAAGGAGCGAGGCGCGGCACGGCACGGGAGATCAGAACCAGCTCTGCGGAATGATCAGCACGTCGCCGGGCTTCATCTCGACGTTGGCCGAGACGTCGCCGCGCTTGATCAGGTCCTTGACCCGCACACGGTACTGCTTGTTGCCCTCCGCCGTGCGCAGCAGCGTCGTGCCGTTGCCGTCGGCGAAATCGGTGATGCCGCCGACCGCGATCATCACGTCGAGCAGTGTCATCTTCTGTTTGTAGGGCAACGTCTGCGGCTTGGCGGCCTCGCCGACGACACGGATCTGTTCGCTGTACGGACCGACGAAAGCAGTCACGATCACCGTGACCACGGGATCGCGGATGAACTTGCCGAGTTCCTTTTCGATATCCCGGGCCAGCGTCGACGGATCCTTGCCGAGCGCCGGCAGGTCCTCGACCAGGGGCGCCGCGATCTTGCCGTCCGGGCGCACCGGCACCGACATCGAAAGCTCGGGGTTGCGCCAGACGACGATATTGACCGTATCGCCCGGGCCGATCAGGTAGTTGTACTCCGCCGAGGCGGCCATGGGCGGGGCCGGCGGGTGACTGGAAGCACATCCGAGAAGCGTGGCGCCGAAAACAGTTATCGCGATCCAGCGAAATGCGTCGCCGACGATGCTGCGCAGGCCTTTGAACATGTTTCGTCTCCTTTGATCGACCGCCGGGAATGGCATCAGGATAATTCAAAAAACATAACACCGAATCAGATTAGCAAACTTGGACCGAGTTGACTGAGCACTCTTTCACACATTCGCGCGTCCGTTCGTCAGCGGCGGCCGTGCGTTGCCATCCGTCGTCGATCCCCGACAGAGCGGAGAACGCGGGCGGCTCGCAAGCCGGCACCGGATTCACGGCGCATGGCCGGGGATTCCGGCGACAAGGCGGAATTTTCTGTCGTCGCCGGACGACAAAACGCTCTTCGCGCCGCCATGCGGAAACCCGATGCAAGGCCCGAAAAACCGGCTGTTCCGCCCGTCGGCGACACATGGCCCGGATCATGCATAGGCTAGCCATCCGTGCAATCGACCTCCGACACGACAGACATCACGCTTCCAATGCAACTCGAGAAAGTTCCCCTGCTCTACTCCAAAACGCTCCCCGCTCCGCCGGGCGGGCGCGGCCCGCGCACGGCGCCGTGCTCCGGACCCCCCGCCCCGACAGGCCATGACGGCGCAATCATCGAAAGGAACGGCTTTGCCGTGCACCTGGCCGAAACCCCGGGCCACCACCGTCAGGCCCGGGGGCTGGTCGACCGCATGTATGCATGGCGCGGCTATCGGCGGGAAAACACCCCGCCCGCTGTCTGCGATTTTTTACAGTCCGCGCACGCCAGGCCTCCGGCACGCACGACCCTGCTCGCCTGCCGCGGGACGCAGGCGCTCGGCACGCTTACGCTGAACATCGACAACGGCAGCGGGCTGCTCGCCGATCATCTCTACCGCCGGGAAATCGATACCTATCGCCAGAGGGGGAAGCGCGTCTGCGAACTGACCGGTTTCGCGGTCGATCAGCGCACCGGATCCAAGGAATTGCTGGCCGCCCTGTTTCATCTGCTTTACATAGCGGGGCGCCGACTGTATCGGGTAAGCGACGTATTCATCGAAGTGAATCCGCGCCACGTCGCTTTCTACCGGAGCCAGCTCGGCTTTCGCCAGGCTGGCGAAAGCCGCATGTGCGAACGCGTCGAAGCCCCGGCCACGCTGCTGCACGCGGGGATCGACTACATCGAGGCGCAGATCGCGCGCCTCGCCGGCAAACGCGAACTGAGCCGCCGCTCGCTCTATCCGTATTTCTTCACCGGGCCGGAGGAGGAAGAGTTCGGCCGGCGCCTGCTCGCCGCCAAGGCGCAGGGCCACCGGCGCGAAGCCGGACGGCCGGACGGTCTACTCATCAGCCGCCCTGGCGCAGCGCATCAACCACCAGCATCCGCGAGACTCGCCGTGCCGGCATGATCGCCGCCAGGCAGGTGGCGACCAGCCCGATCGCCCCGGCCGTCAGCACCTCGGCCGGCACGAGGCGGATGAAAGCGGTATAGCCGAGATTGGCGTTCGGCGGCGGCGGCATCGGAATGCCGATCGCCGAAACGATCAACGCCGCCGCGCAGCCGAGCGCCATACCGAGGCCGGCACCGAACAGGCCGAGCAGCAGGCTCTCGGTCATGATCAGACGGAAGACCCGGCGCGGCGGATCGCCGAGCGCGAGCATCGTGCCGAATTCGCGGGTGCGCTCGAACAGCGTCATGTTGACGCTGTTGGCGACGCTCAGGAGCACCATCAGCAGGATGATCAGGCGCAGAACGCCGAACTGGCGCTCGTACAGCTGCAGCGTCTTGTCGTAGAAATCGGAAAGCTCGCGCCACGAGGCGACTTCGTAGCCCTGCGCCGCAAGCTTGCCGCGCAGGGCGGCAAGCACGCCATCGGTGTCTTCGGTGCGTTCGAGGACGACGACCATCACGTGCGCCGCATCGGTGTCCATGAGCTGGCGGGCCGCCGCGAGCGGGATGCGCACGGCGCGTGCATCGAAATCCTTGGAAAAACTCTGGAACACCCCGATCACTTCGAAGTCGAGCGTGTTCACCGCCCCCTGCGGCAAGCTCATGACCAGATTCACGCGGTCGCCGGCCTTCAGCCCGAGCGAACGCGCGGCGCCCTGCCCGAGCACGATGCCGTCGCTGTCGCCGTCGGCCAGCGCGCGCCCCTCGATGTACTGCAGATAGCTGCCGAGCGCCGCCTCGGCCGCGGGTTCGACGCCTTCGCCGACGATCCCGAGGTCGCGCTTGCCGTTGTTGAGCACGCCGGAAAAGCCCAGGCGGGCGAGCACCCTCTGCACGCCGGGCTCGGCAGCGAGCTTCGCCTTCAGTTCGTCGGGGCGCTCGATCAGGTAGGACTCCGGCGCACGCGTGCGCCCCTCGCGGTAGCCCTGCCGCGCTACCTGCAGGTGGCCGCTCTGCGAATGGATGATCGCTTCGCCGAGCTGGATGAAGATGTCCTGCACGAAGCCGGAGGCCAGGATCAGGCCGGCCACGCCGAGACTGATCGCGGCCAGCGTAGCCGCCGAGCGCACGCGCTGCCGGAACACGTTGCGCAGCGCGAAGGCGAGGCCGGGCGGGAGCTTGAGCTTCATTGGTTGTAGCGCAGCGCGTCGACGATGTTCATGCGGCTCGCCTTCCACGCCGGCATGAGGCTGGCCAGCAAGGTGGTGAGCAGCGCCAGGACGAGCGCCTCGCCGGCCAGCGCGGGGCTGATCAGGATCTGCCCGATGTAGCCGTGCGCCATGCCCGGCGGCGGCGGCATTGGAATCCCGACGAAAGAGATCAGCGCGGCCAGCAGATAACCGAGCACGATGCCGGCGATGCCGCCCAGCGCGCCGATCAGGACGCCCTCGGCCAGGAACATGCGCAACACCACCCGCCGCCGCTGGCCGATGGCGAGGCTGGTGCCGATCTCGCGCGTGCGTTCGAGGACGCTCATGGTCTGCGTATTGGAAATGGTGAGGACGATGATCAGGCCGATGATGAACTTCACGACGCTGACCTGTTTGGAAAAGAGCACGACCGTCTTGTTGTAGAAATCGGCCAGCGCAGTCCACGGCACCAACTCGAAGCCGGCTGCCGGCAACTGGCCGCGCAGGCTGGCGACAGCCGCCGGCGTGTCCTCGGTGCGGTCGAGCAACACCACCCACGAGGTCGCGCCCTGCACGCGCATCAGCTTGCGCGCTAGGGCGATCGGCAGGCGCAGCGCGACGTCGTCATACTCCTTGCTGATCGTCGAGAAGGTTCCGGCAACGCCGATCTCGATCGCGTTGGGGCTGCCGTTGGCGGCCGTCGCCAGCAGGACGATCATATCGCCGGCCTTGACCCCGAGGCTGTGCGCCAGCCCCTCGCCGAGCAATACCGCGGCCTGCTCGCCCCCCTCGAGGTCCTTGCCGGACTGGATGCGGATGCGGCTGCTGATCGGCCGCTCGCGCACCGGGTCGATGCCTTCGCCGACGAAGGCGAGAGTCACGTCGCCGTGGCTGGCCAAACCGCTGAAGGCCAGGCGCGGCGTCACGCTGGCGACGCCCGCCGTGCGCTCGACGCTCTTCTGCTCGGCGGAATCGGCCGGCAGCAGGAAGGCGTAGGGATCGGCGATGCCCTTCTCGAAATAGCCGGGGCGCACGATCTGAATGTGGCCGAGCTGGGAGTGGATCGTCGCCTCGCGCATGTCCTGGAAGATCCACGCGATGAAACCGCCGGCGAGCAAAAAGGCGATGATTCCGCTGGCGACCGTGAGCACCGCAACCAGCGTGCGCTGGGAATTGCGTCTGAGGTTGCGGCCGGCGAGAAGAAAATCCGCAATCACGCTGAGCACTGGCCCGAGAGGATGGAAGGGGGTAATGTTGAGCTTGCCGTCATCATGTTAAACCCTTTCCGAGCGAGCACGCCATGCAGGCTTTCGACTACGACAGCGCGTTTTCAAGAAACCTCGGCTGGGTGACGGAAAGCGAGCAGGCGCGCCTGCGCCGCTCGCGCGTCGCCATCGCCGGTCTCGGCGGGGTGGGCGGCATTCACCTGCTTACCCTGGCCCGGCTCGGCATCGGCCGTTTCTCGATTGCCGACTTCGACACCTTCGACTTCGTCAACTTCAACCGCCAGGCCGGCGCCACCATGAGCAGCCTGCAGCGGCCCAAGGTCGAGGTGCTCGCCGAGATGGCGCGCGACATCAACCCCGAACTCGAACTGCGCTGCTTTCCGCAGGGCGTGCAGGCCGACACCATCGACGCCTTTCTCGACGGCGTCGACGTCTACGTCGACGGTCTCGACTTCTTCGCCTTCGAGGCGCGCCGCGCGACCTTCGCCGCCTGCCGCCGCAAGGGCATCCCGGCGGTCACCGCGGCGCCGCTCGGCATGGGCACGGCACTGCTCGTGTTCGGCGGCGAAGGCGTCGGCATGTCGCTCGACGACTATTTCGGCTTCGCAGGATGCGACGAGATGGAAATGGCGATCCGCTTCCTCGTCGGCCTCTCGCCGGCCATGCTGCAGCGCGGCTACGTCGCCGACATGAGCCGCGTCAATCTGGCCGAACGGCGCGGCCCCTCCAGCATCGCCGCCTGCCAGCTGTGCGCCGGCGTCACCGCGGTGGAAACGCTGAAGCTGCTCCTCGAACGCGGCGGCGTCCGCTTCGCGCCCTGGGGCAGCCAGTACGACGCCTACCGCATGCGCTACGTGCGCACCTGGCGCCCGGGCGGCCATCGCAATCCCTTGCAGCGCCTGATGCGTTACCTCGTGCGACGGCAACTGGCGAGCGGCGCCGCGCCCCCCTCCGCCGGCGCCGGGAAAGGCGGCTGAGACCATGAGCCGCGACCAGCTTCTCGCCATCCTCGATCTCGCGCGCTGGGCGCCGAGCGGCGACAACACCCAGCCCTGGCGTTTCGAAATCGTCGCTCCGGACCGGATCGCCATCCACGGCTTCGATACGCGCACGCACGTGATCTACGATTTCGACGGCCATGCCAGCCAGATGGCGCACGGCGCCCTGCTCGAAACCCTGCGCCTGGCGGCCAGCACCTATGCGCTCGAAGCGTCGTGGAGTCTGCGCCCGGGCACGCCCGACAGCGCCCCGATCTACGACGTGCTGCTGCGCGCCGCGCCCGGACTCGCGCCCGATCCGCTGGCCGCGGTCATCCTGCAGCGGGTCGTGCAGCGCCGCCCGATGCGCACGACGCCCTTGACCGCTGCGCAACGGCGAAGTCTTGCAGACGCGCCCGGCCCCGGCTTCACAGTGCAGTTCTTCGAAAGCTTCCCGCAACGCCTGCAGGTCGCCCGCCTGCTGTGGCAGAACGCCGGGCTTCGCCTCACCTGCCCGGAAGCCTATCCGGTGCACCGCGACATCATCGAATGGAACGCGCGCTTCAGCAAAGACCGCATCCCGGATCAGGCCGTCGGCGTCGATCCGATGACCGCGAAATTGATGCACTGGGTGATGCAGAGCTGGGAACGCGTCGACTTCTTCAATCGCTACCTGCTGGGCACCGTCGCGCCGCGCATCCAGCTGGACTTTCTCCCCGCCCTCGCCTGCGCAGCGCATCTGCTCATGCGCCCCGAGCAGGCCCTCGCCTCGCCGGCGGATTACGTGCGTGCCGGCATCGCCCTGCAGCGGGTCTGGCTGACCGCCGCGGCCAACGGGTTGTATCTGCAGCCGGAGATGACGCCGGTGATCTTTCGCTGGTACGTGCAGGCCGGACGCCCGATTTCCGCGCTCCCCGCAATCGACCGTGGAGCGCGCTCGCTGGCGGCCCGTTTCGACGCGCTGGCCGGCACCGAAGCGGGCGCCCCCTTCGCCTTCTTCTGCCGGGTGGGCAATGCGTCGGAACCCGCCGCGCGCTCGATCCGCAAGGAAGTCGGCGAGCTCCTGATCGGAAGCTGAGTTCCCGGGCGCAGACCAGGAGACGCATCGTTCGCGCTCGCCGCGGGGAAAATCGGCCCGCCAGTCCGCGCCCCGGATTCCTGTTACCCGCACGTAACAACGGTCGCCGCAAAATGAAACCGGGGCCGACAATCGGCCCCGGCTTCAGGATTGCGAAGATCGTTCTGCTTACTCGCTGCGGCGGCGACGCAGGCCGACGAAGCCGAGCAGGCCGATACCGATCAGCGCCAGCGAACCGGGCTCCGGAACCTGGAGGCGGAACTGCCCGTTGTTGGACAGGAGCAGATCGGTCGTCGTGTTCGCCACGATGCCTCCGGGCTGGTCCGGATTGAAGGCGGTGTTGTAGAGATTCAGCAGCGACGGATCGATGGTCACGGTCCCGTCGGCAAGGCTGATCACGTTCGTCGTTGCGAAGCCGAACACGAGGCCGCCCGGTGCCGCGAGCAGGGTCGACAGATCGGTCATCGCGGAGTCGAAGAAATACCCGGCCGCCAGCGAGGTCGCCTTGAAGATCAGCGAAACCGCGCCGTTCGGCAGCACCGTTCCGGCATTCAGGTTGGCGCTGCCGGAGGTCAAGGTGAAGGTGCCGATCTGGGTGATTCCCGAGAAGACGGTCAGGGTGCCGCTCGAAAACGACAGCTGCCCGCCGACGTTGCCCGCGCCGCTGCCGGTGAAATTGGCATTCAAGACCGGCGAGAGCGGCGTGATGCCATCGGCGCTGAAGGTCGTAAACTGTCCCGACTCGTTGTACGTGAAGTCGGTCGCCGACGAGAAGGTATTATGGACGTACGAGCGGCCGGTCAGGTCGAGGTAGTCCTTGACCAGTACGGCGGGGTTGCCGCCTGCGCCGTCGGTGTCGAGATACCAGTTGGTCAGGGTGGCGTTGGCAGAACCGGCGGCCCCCAGGGCCGAGACCAGTGCGATCGTCGCCAGATACTTTTTGATTGATTTCATGGTGGAACCTCCAAAATTCGTCAAGGCCAATATGCCCCGACCGAATTACAGCAAGCGCCATGCCAATCACTGAACAACACAACCAAGCATCTGTTTTTAAATGTAAAAACTTAAAATCCCGGCTGACCGCAAAACCAGCAAAAGAAAGCCTCTGTAAAGTAAACCGACAGCCTGAAACGAAGGTCCGGCGGCGCCCTCCGGCACGCGGAGAAGGTCGCCGGACGGTGTTCTAGAAGCTGTAGCGCAGCTCCGTATACACGCGGTCGCGCCCGTCGTAGCGCCCGAACAGACCGAGCGGCGGGCCCTTGAAGAGATCGGCGCCGACCGCCAGGCGCCAGTTCCTTTCGAAGTTCCAGGTCACCCGCGGGCGCAGCATCCAGTCGGTGCGGTTGATGCTGGAAATCCACAGGGCCTGCGCTTCGAGCTTGTCGCTCAGCTTGTGGTTGAGCAGGACGCTGTAGCCGCTCTCGTGTCTGGCGGGAATGATGTCCGGGTCGTGCGAAAAGAAATCGCGCTGAAAGACCTGTAGGTTCAGACGGGTATCGGCGGGCAGCGAGAAATCCAGCCCGAGCGCCCAGTCGAGCGTGTTTTGCGGCACGACGCCGTCCGCGTCGGCAAGGCGCAGGACGTTGAAACTGCGCCCCCGCGTATATACCGCCTCCCCCTTCAGGACGACCGAGCCGAAATCCTTGGCGACGGTGCCGCCGAACTGCTTGATCCGGTCGTGCCGGGCCTCGTAGATGACGGTCGGCTGCGCTTGCGCCACGATTTCCCGGTAGAAGGTCGGCGTGGTGTCCATGCTGCTGTAGAAGAAGGCGGAATAATCCCAGCCGTTGCTCAAACTCGAAAGGCGCAGGCCGTAGTTGCCGTTCGCCAGCGTGCGGGCCGGGCGCACCTCGTTGCGGTACTGGATATTCGCTCCCGGCACCGGCGGCGCATAGGGATAGAACTCGGCGCCCGGCTTGCCGATTTCGTCGTAGCTGGCGACCGGAATCCAGAGCAGTTCGGCGTGGAAATCGTCCTTGAAATACTCGGCGCGAGCCGCCCACTGCGGAATGCGCAGGGTGTCGAACTCCGGCAGGATGAATTCCCGCATGTCGCGGGCGGACACCACGTCGGCGAAGAATAGGCCAACCATCTCGCCCCAGACGACGTGCTGCCGCCCGAGGCGGAAGTCCCAGTCGCCGGTGCCGATGTCGAGGTAGTTTTCGCGCAGGGTCACGTTGGCGCGCTGATCCCTTGCGACCTCGGCCGGGTAATAGTTGTAGAGGCTGTACACCGCGTCGTAGTCGATCCGGGCACCGAGCTTCCATTTGATTCCGTTGCCGAGATTGCCCTGCGAGCCAAGATCGGCGCGCGTCAGCATCTTCGACCAATGGACCGGCGACTCGATCGTCCGCGCCATTTCGAACTGCAGGAAACCCTTGAGGCCGCTCCCGCTCGCCGCTCCCCGCGCCGGCCCGGCTTCCGCCTTGGGCGCCGCCGCATCCCCGGCATCGTCGCCGAACAGCGCATCGCGGCCGGACAGGGGATCGGTACCGGCATCGCTCTGCGCCAGCAGCGGAAGCGGGCGCGTCGGCAGACGGCCGCCGCCGAAGGGATTTTCCGCCTGCCGCGGCGCCCGCCCGGCGAACAGGCCCGCCGTATCCAGCGCAGCTTCCGCCCAGGCGCCCGAGGACGCCAAGACGCCGAGCAGGCAGGCCAGGGGCTTCAGGAACGTCCCCGTCGAGATTTTTTCTTCGCGATGCATACCCGCCCTTTCGGCAATTAACCGGGTGGAGTGACTTTGAACCGGAGCACGCCGTCGCTCGCCCGGCGCTGGCGGGCCAGCGACCATTTGGCGTCGGCGCGGACGCCGAGCGCCGAGATTTCGCCGTCTTCGACGCGCACCAGCCGGTCGGCCTTGGAAATGACGCGCTTGTCGTGGGTCGAGAAGATGAAGGTCGTGTGGAATGTCCGGTTGATCTGCTTCATCAGGTTGAGGATTTCCTCGCCGGTCTTGTGGTCGAGGTTGGCGGTCGGCTCGTCGGCGAGCACGATGGCCGGCCGGATCGCCAGCGCCCGGGCGATGGCGACGCGCTGGCGCTGGCCGCCGCTCAGCTGGTTCGGTCGGTGGCTCGCGAATTTCGTCAGTCCGACGATGTCGAGGAAATAGGCCACCCGCTTTTGCCGCTCCTCGCGCGAAAGATCCTTGCGCTGCAGCAGCGGGTACTCGACGTTTTCCGCCGCGGAGAGCACCGGCAGCAGATTGAAGGTCTGGAAGATGAAGCCGATGGTGTGCGCGCGCAGATCGGCCAGCTGGTCCGGCGTGCGGCCGCTGACGTCCTGATCGTTGATATAGATCTTGCCGCGCGTCGGCGTATCGATGCAGCCGATCAGGTTGAGCAGCGTCGTCTTGCCGCTGCCGGACGGCCCGGCGATGGCCAGAAAGACCCCCGGCTCGAACGACAGGGTGATGTCCTTGAGCGCTTGGACTTTCTGTTCGCCGAGCAGATAATCCTTGTAGACGTGTTCGATTCGGACGACGCTCATGCGGAGGCGCTCTCTGCCAACCGTAGCCGTGGTCAGCGCAATGGGGTGAATACTATGGAAATCATGAACATCCGCCATGCAAGTGTCAAGATTGCGGCGCTGCTGATGTCCTTCGCCCTCGGCGCCCATCCCGTCGCGGCCCAGACGCAGGACGGCACGCCGGGCGACGACGCGCAGGCGCGCAGCATCGTCGAGAAGGCCGATCAGGTGCGCTTCCCGTCAGAAGGTTTCCAGGTCGACATCGACATCACCAGCACGCAGAACGGGCAGCCCACCGAGGCGCGCAAGTACCGGGTGCTCTCCAAGGGCAACAGCAACACCGTGGTGATGGTCACCGAGCCGGCCTCCGAGCGCGGCCAGATCATCCTGATGAAAGGACGCGACCTGTGGGTATTCATGCCCGAGGTCTCGCAGCCGATCCGCATCGCCCTGTCGCAGCGCCTGACCGGCCAGGTGGCCAACGGCGACCTAGCGCGCGCCAATTTCGCGGCAGACTACCACCCGAAGATCCTGCGCAGCGAAACGATCGGCAACGAGGTCTACCACGTGCTGGAACTGACGGCGGTCGACCGCAGCGTCACTTACCAGCGGGTGATCTACTGGGTGCGCCAGAAGGACGCCTGGCCGCACAAGGCCGAGTTCTACTCGCTCTCGAACCGCCTGCTCAAGACCTGCAAGTACGAGAACTTCCAGACCATGGAAGGCCGCCTGCGCCCGACCCGGCTGGTCATGGAGGACGCGCTGCGCAGCGGCGAACAGTCGGTCCTCGAGTACAAGAGCATGAAGCTGCGCGACCTGCCGGACAAGATCTTCACCAAGGACTACCTGAAGAAACTGGACTGAGCGATCGGCTGCGCGCGGAACCCGGCATCCCGCCGTGCCGCAGCCCCTCGCCGCAACACCGCCCTCCGAATACCGTCCCCCCGGTAATTCAAGCGAGCGGCACCGCGGAGTAGTATCGAATGGCATATGCCAAAACGAATACTCGACTCTGACTACAGGTGCTCGCTCATGTTGCTTTCGGGAACGATCCGGCAAGACGATTCGAACCGGCCGCCAAGCTGCGCGGCAGCGGCATTCCGGACGGCGCCCTCGCGCGCCGCCGCCCCCGCCCGACAGGAATGACCATGGAGCGTGCGATGCGGAACCTGCCGGAACCCATCGTCAACGCCATCGCGTCGGGGCGCGTTGCGTCGCCGCCGCAGGTGTTGCTGCGCCTGCTCCGGATGGTCGACGACGACGGGGCGACGATGGTCGAACTCGCCGGGCTGATCGAACGTGACCCGGGCCTGTGCGCCCGCATCCTGACCGCCGCCAATTCGCCGGCGCTGCGCCGCGGCAACCCGCTGCACAGCATGGAAAACTGCCTGGTCGCGCTGGGAACGCGGCTCGTGCGCTCGATTGCCACCTGCCTCTCGGTGCAGAGCATGTTCGAGCGCCATTCCGGGGCCGCCGCGCCCGACCTCGCGGCCTTCTGGACCCACTCCCTGCTGGTCGCCGAGCTCTCCCGCGGGCTGGCGTCGGCCAGCGCCTGCGCGCGCCCCGACGAAGCCTACCTCGCCGGCCTGCTGCACGACGTCGGCGAACTGATTTTGCTGGCCGCCCTCGGCGCCCCCTATGCGCGACTGCTGGCCGCCTGTCCCGACGAAGACACGCTGCCGGCGATGGAAAACGAAACGCTCGGCGCCCACCACGGCGAGATCGGCACCTGGCTGGTGGATCAATGGCAACTCGACTCCGCCTTCGCCGACGGCATCCTGTTCCACCACGCTCCGGCGCCGCAGATCGTCAGCGCGGCGCCACTGCCCCAGCTCGTCTGGCTGGCGCACGCGCTGGCCGGCGCCGGCGACTTCCCGGCCGAAGGCAAGAGCGACGGCTCGGCCGGGATTCCGCCCGAGCTGTCCGCGCTGGCCGAAACCATGTTCGGCCCGGCCCTCGCCGCCCGGCTCGCCTCCCTGCGCGAGCAGGCGGAGCGGCAGACGCGGCAGGTCGGCGAAGCCCTCGGCATCGCCCCGCCCGCCAGAAGGCAAGGCGACGGCGCCTGGGGATTGCCGCAGCTGCCGCCGCAACTGCCGCAGCTGCCAGCCGATGCGAGCGCGGCCGCAGCCGGCGCCGAAATCGACGCCCGCATCGGCGGCATGGCCGCGCTGCAGCCTCTGCAACAGGAGCTACTCGATCTGGAGAGCGACGCCGAGCTGCTGCTGGCGCTGCGCGAATCGGCCCGCATCCTGTTCGACCTGAACCGGCTGGCTTTCCTGCGCCACGATCCGCGCACCGGCAAGCTGTCGGGCGCCGGCATCGACGGCCAGCCACCGATTTTCCGCCAGGTCGACATCCCGCTCGAAGCGCACCGGAGCCTGGCCGCCAGCGCCGCGCTCGCGCGGGAACTGCATAGCACCTTCGACGCCCGCCCGCGCGACGCGGAATCGCTGATCGACGCGCAGTTCGCCCGCGCCTTCGCGGCGGAAGGACTGCTCTGCGTACCGATGGCAACCAAGAAGCAGACGTTCGGCGTCATGGTCGTGGGCCTGGGCGCCGCGCAATATGCCCGCCTCGCCCGGCATCTGCCCTGGCTGCTCGACTTCGGCCGCATCGCGGCGCTCAGTCTGGAATCGCTGCACGCTGCCCGGATCTGCCGGCAACAGGCCGAGGACGAGGCCGGCGCCCGCTTCGCCCGGCAGGCCCGGCGGGTGGTCCACGAGGCCGGGAATCCGCTGGGCATCATCAAGAGCTATCTGAAGATCCTCGATACCAAGCTGCCGGAGGACGCCGGCGTGCGCCAGGAACTCGAAGTCCTGAGCGAGGAAATCGAGCGCGTGGCCGGCATCGTGCGCCGCATGAGCGAAATCCCCGCCGCACCGCCCGCTGCGGGCGGCCTGGACGTCGGCGAACTGCTACGCGAACTGCTCGCGCTGTACGGCGAAGCACTGCTGAAGAACAAGGGGATCGCGCTCGAAACGCAGCTGCCGGCGACGCCCGTCCGCGTCGCCTGCGAACGCGACGGCCTCAAGCAGATACTGCTCAATCTCTGGAAAAACGCGGCCGAAGCCCTGTCGTCCGGCGACCGCTTTTCGATCGCGGTGAGCGACCGCGCCATCCACGACGGCCGACCCTTCGTCGAGATACGCATGGACGACACCGGGCCCGGCATGCCGGAAGCCGCGCTGCGCCGGCTGCACGGCGAGGAAGACGGCGGCGCCGGGCCGCGCGGCCTGGGGCTGTCGATCGTCGGCGTGCTGGCCAGGCGCCAGGGCATCGCCGTGACCTGCCGCAGCCGCACGGGAGGCGGGACGAGCATCGCCCTTCTCCTGCCCGGGGAGCCCAGCAAAAACAGGGAATAGACGATAACAATACGAAGCGCGCCGGGAGAAGCCGCGAGAAGCTTCCCTGGCGGACGCAAGGAGTGATGATGAATGTGGTACCAGGCGTAGAACTGGCGATGCACACCCCCGACATCCCGGAAACAAAGCGCATCCTCATCGTCGACGACGAACCGCGCTTCCGCGCGGCCTACCGGCAGCTGCTGGCGGGCGACGGCCGCAGCATCGAGGAGTGCGCGACCGGCGGCGACGCCATCCGGCGGCTCGACCGGCGCGACATCGACGTGGTCATTCTCGACCTTTCGCTGCCCGACATCGGCGGCATCGAGATCATGGACTGGCTGCTGCGCAACCGCGTCTCGACCTCGGTCATCGTGTTCAGCGCCGCCGATTCGATCGATTCGGCGATTCACGCGCTGCGCCAGGGCGCCTTCGAATTCGTCCGCAAACACTGCGACCCGGACGAGCTGATCCAGACCGTGGACCGCGCCCTGCGCCGCCGCCGCATGGAACAGGAACACGCGCGGATGACGGCGCGCCTCGAACAGTCGGAACGCCTGCACCGCTTCCTCGTCGAGCAGTCGCCCGACATCATCTACACGCTGGACGGCGCCGGCCGCTTCATCTTCATCAACGGCCGCGTCCAGACGCTGCTCGGCTATTCGCGCGAAGAGCTGCTCGGCCAGCACTATTCGGCGATCGTGCACGAAGACGACCGGGAGCGCGTGCAGTTCGCCTTCAACGAGCGCCGCATCGGCGAACGGGCGACGACCAACATCGAAGTCCGCCTCAAGAGCAAGCACCGCGGCTTCCGCCGCTTCGACAACCGGATGATCGTCGCCATCCTCAGCGCGCAGGGCATCTACGCGCCGGACGACGAGGCCGGCCCGCAGCAGTTCATGGGCACCTCGGGCGTGGCGCGCGACATCACCGAACGCAAGAAGGCGGAAGAGACGATCGCCTACCAGGCCTTTCACGACCTGCTGACCGGCCTGCCCAACCGCGTCCTCTTCAAGGACCGCCTCGAACTGGCGATCACCCAGGCCCGGCGGCGCGAGCAGCGCGTCGGCGTGATGTTCATCGACATCGACCGCTTCAAGCTGGTCAACGACACCTACGGCCATCCCGAAGGCGACCAGTTGCTCAAGGGCTTCGCCGCGCGCGCGCGCAGCTGCCTGCGCTCGGGGGACACCCTGGCGCGTCAGGGCGGCGACGAATTCACCGTTCTCCTGCCCGACATCGGCGGCAGCGAAGACGTGACGACCATCGCCGGCAAGATGCTGGCCGAGCTGAAGCATCCTTTCGCGGTCGGCGGGCACGACTTTCACGCCACCGTCAGCATCGGCATCGCCATTTTTCCGGAGCACGGGGAGACGCCGGAAGATCTGGTCCGCCACGCCGACATCGCGATGTACCAGACCAAGGCGCAAGGCAAGAACGGCTATCTCGAATTCACCTCCGAAATGGACGCCTCGCACAGCGAGCGCATCGCGCTGGAAAACGAACTGCGCGTCGCTCTCGAACGCGGCGACCAGTTCGAGCTGCACTACCAGCCGCAGATCAGCATCAGCCAGCGCCGCATCGTCGGGCTGGAGGCGCTGATCCGCTGGCGCCATCCGCAGCGCGGCCTGATCGCGCCGGACGCCTTCATTCCCATGGCCGAGGAAACCGGAATGATCGTCGCGGTCAGCGACTGGGTGCTGCGCGAGGGCTGCACCCAGCTCGAACGCTGGCGCGCGCTCGGGCATACGGACATCAAGCTGGCCATCAACCTCTCGCCGAAGGAGTTCGAACGCGCCGACCTCGTCGAACGCGTCACCGCACAGGTCAACGCGCACGCCATTCCGCCCGGCGCCATCGAGATCGAGATCACCGAGAGCCTGCTGATGAAGGATGCCGAGAAAATCATCGAAAAGGTGCGGCAGCTGCGCAGCCACGGCATGCGCGTATCGATCGACGACTTCGGGACGCGCTACTCGTCACTCAACTACTTGCGCCGCTTCTCGATCAGCAGCATCAAGATCGACCAGTCCTTCGTGCGCGACCTGGCGACCGGCAACAACTCGACGGCGATCGTCCACGCCATTCTTGGCATCGCCCGCAGCTTCAATCTGCGCGTTCTCGCCGAAGGCGTCGAAAACGAAGAGCAGCGGCAAATCCTGATCGATCTGGGATGCGACGAGATGCAGGGCTTCCTCTTCAGCCGGGCCCTGCCGGCCGCGTCGTTGCAGACCTTCCTGGAATCCGGCGCGTTCCGCGCCGGGAAGGAGGCGTTGCTGCTCGATTAGGCTTCTGAGGGCGCCCCATGCTGCGCGGCGCACCCGGCGATCAGGCCCTGCACCGCCGCCTCGCACAGGTCGAGCACATTCTCGAAGCCGGCCTCGTTGCCATAGTAGGGGTCGGGTACTTCGCGCCCGGCCTCGCCGCCCGCGCAATCGAGCAGGAGCGCCAGCTTGCCGTGGTGTTCCGGCGGACAGATCCGCTGCAGGGCGGCGAGATTGGCGCGGTCCATGGCGAAGATGCGGTCGAAGCGCTGGAAGTCGGCGGCGTCGACCTGCCGCGCGCGCTGCCGCGAAATATCGTAGCCGCGCCGCGACGCGACGCGCTGCGCCCGCTCGTCCGGCGCTTCGCCGGCATGGGAGCCCAGCGTTCCCGCCGAAGCGAACTCGATTCGCGCCGCCAGCCCGGCGCGCTGCGCCAGACCGCGCCCGACGCCCTCGGCCAGCGGGGAGCGGCAGATGTTTCCCATGCAGACGAAGAGGATGCGCAAGGCGGATACCGTCGATGAAGGGGAACGAAAGATGGTGCCCCCGGTCGGAATCGAACCAACGCCTGATGCTTACAAGGCAACTGCACGACCTTCATGCTACGGGGGCCCGGCCAGACGGCCAAGGCGCGGATTATAGCCGATCGCGGCGCCCGCCACCCACCGCGCCCGCGCATGCGGCTTCCGGCCCCCCTCGCATCCCGTTAGAATCTCGGGAACACCATTCCGGAAGCGGTAAATGCCGAGCTTCACCAATCCTTCAGAAATCGCCCGCGAAACGCTGCGCATGCTGGCCTCGCGGCGCATCCCGCCCTCGCCGGACAACTACCGCGCCCTGTACAACGAAATCGCCGGCAGCGAGGAAAAAGCGGCCGACATCTTCCCGGAAGCCGAACTCAAGACCCTGCTCGCGTCGCTCCCGAAGGAAACGCCGGCCCAGCAGGGACTCGCGCGTCAGCTCGAGCAGGCCCTCCGGGGCAAGAACTGGGAGGACTACCGCAAGACGCTGGTCGATTTCGTCAAGGAACACAGCGCGGAAAACCAACTCGGCTGGAGCGAGCTGATCGGCGACTTCCTGCGCCAGTGGGAAGCCAAGCAGAGCGGCCTCACCGCGGCCCGCAAACGCGAGTCGCTGGAGCACGTGCTGAGCGGCGGCGCCAACAACGACGCGGTCCTCTTCGGGCGCCTGCAGAGCCTGGTGCGCTCCTGGTCGCTCAACGGCGCGGCGCCCGACGAAGTCGCACTCGTCGAAGGCGACCTCGAACCGACCGCCACCGTCGCCTCCTCCGCGGCCGCCGCGCCGGCCGACGCGCCGCACATCCGCGGCGGCACCCTGTCCGACCTGCGCGACCTCTTCGCCTATACGCTGGAAAGCGCCGTCGCCACGCAACTGCCCGACGAGCCCGAACTCGCGACCGAAGCGCGCGCGCTCGCCGCCGCCGTACGCAGCGCCGGCACGCCGAAGGCGATGGAGGCGCTGCAGGCGGGCATCAAGCGCCTCGCCTTCCGCCTCGAACTGCTCAGCGAAGACCGCGCCGAACTGCGCACCGGCCTGCTTCATCTGCTGCAGCTGCTGATCGACAACGCCGGCGAGCTGGTCCTCGACGACCACTGGCTGCACGGACAGATCGAGGCCGTGCGCGAAATCGTCGCCCGCCCGCTGAACATCCGCGCGATCGACGACGCCGAACGCCGGATCAGGGAAGTCATCGTCAAGCAGAGCCAGCTCAAGAGCAGCCTGAGCGATGCGCAGGAGGCGCTGAAGAGCATGCTGGCCGGCTTCGTCGACCATCTGGCGGAGTTCGCCGACGCGACCTCCGACTACCACGACAAGATCGAAGTCTGCGCCGAGAAGATCAGCAAGACGCAGAACATCTCGCAGCTCGAGGACGTGCTGACCGAAGTCATGCACGAAACGCGCATCGTCCAGCTCAACGCGCAACGCTCGCGCGACGAACTGCGCGCCGCCAAGCAGCGCGCCATCGAGGCCGAACAGCGGATCAGCGAACTGCAGAACGAGCTCGCCAAGGCGAGCGATCTGGTGCGCCACGACCAGCTGACCGGCACGCTCAACCGGCGCGGCCTCGAGGAAATCTTCGCCAAGGAGGCGGGGCGCGCGCAGCGCCGCCACTCGCCGCTGTGCGTCGCCCTGCTCGACATCGACAATTTCAAGAAGCTCAACGACACGCTCGGCCACGCCGCCGGCGACGCGGCGCTCATCCACCTGGCGGCCGTCATCCGGGAAACCATGCGCCCGCAGGACACCATCGCCCGCCTCGGCGGCGAAGAGTTCCTGATCCTCCTGCCGGACACCGACATCGAAGACGCGAGCAGAGCGGTGGTACGCTTGCAACGCGAGCTGACCAAGAAATTCTTCCTGCACAACAACGACAAGCTGCTCATCACCTTCAGCGCCGGCGTCACCCCGATGGTCCCCGGCGACAGCCAGGCCAGCCTGATCGAACGGGCCGACAAGGCGATGTACCATGCCAAGCAGACGGGAAAGAACAAGGTATCGATCTCTCCCGCCGACGCCCCCGATCAAATCTACTGACCGGCGCCGGCCGCCCTGCCGGCCGGATCGCCCATCCTGTTTCCCGCAATCCCGAGAGTCCGCCAGCCCACCATGCCCCGCCTGAAAAACGCCATCTTCGACCTCGACGGAACGCTGATCGATTCCGCCCCCGGCATTCTCGAATCCTTCGCCGCAGCCCTGAAACAGCACGGAGTCGCCGCCCGCGTGCCGATCGACGCGACGCTCATCGGCCCGCCCCTGCAGGAAACGCTGGTCAAGCTGAGCGGCCTCGACGATCCGGCCCGCCTGCAGCTTCTGGCCGATGCGTTCAAGCAGCGCTACGACACCGAAGGCGTCTTCGCGACGCCCGCCTACCCGGGCGTCGACGCCCTCTTGGGCGAACTCAGGTCGGCCGGCGTGGATATCTATCTGGCGACCAACAAGCGCCTGATCCCGACCCGCCTCATCGTCGAACGCTTTCCCTGGGCCGGGCATATCAAGGCCATCTACACGCTGGACATGACGCCCGCCCGCCTGGCCGACAAAGCCAGCCTGCTCGCCCACCTGCTGGCGGAACAGCAGCTGTCGCCCGGCGACTCCATCTACATCGGCGACCGCGAAGAGGACGGCCTGGCCGCCGAGCGGAACGGTCTGCCGTTCTACGCGGTCGAGTGGGGCTACGGCGATTTTCCGCCCGCCACGCGGCGCGCCGACTGGAACCACGCCGGATCGCCGGAAGCCTTGCTCGCGGGGCTGCTCGGCGCGGCATGATCACAACGCCCCCCGCGCCCGTTACAATCCGGTCTGCACGCGCGCCGGGAGCGCTCCACGCGCACCTTCTTGGCCGACCACGACCACTTCGGGAAAGAAAAAAGTGAAAGCTGTGATCCTTGCAGGGGGGTTGGGGACCCGCATCAGCGAAGAATCCCACCTGAAGCCGAAACCGATGATCGAGATCGGAGGCAAGCCCATCATCTGGCACATCCTCAAGATCTACTCGGCGCACGGCATCAACGACTTCATCATCTGTCTCGGCTACAAGGGCTACGTCATCAAGGAGTATTTCGCCAACTACTTCCTGCACACCTCCGACGTCACCTTCGACATGGTCAACAACCGGATGGAAGTGCACGAACGGCATGCGGAACCCTGGCGCGTCACGCTCGTCGATACGGGCGAAAGCACCCAGACCGGCGGCCGGTTGCGCCGCGTCCGCCCCTTCCTCGACCCAGACGAGCCCTTCTGCTTCACCTACGGCGACGGCCTGTCCAATGTCGACATCGGCGCCCAGATCGCCTTCCACCGCAAGCACGGGCTCCCCGCCACCGTCTGCGCGGTCACGCCGCCCGGCCGTTTCGGCGCACTGGAACTCGACGGGGAGAAAGTCACCGGCTTCCAGGAGAAACCCCACGGCGAAGGCGGCATGATCAACGGCGGCTATTTCGTTCTCCATCCCGAAGTCATCGATCTCATCGACAGCGACGACAGCCCCTGGGAAAGCACGCCGTTGCTCGAACTCTCGCGAAGCGGGCGACTCGCCGCCTGGTCGCACCCGGGGTTCTGGCAACCGATGGACACCCTGCGCGACAAGATGCTGCTGGAAGAACTCTGGCAAAGGGGGAACGCGCCTTGGAAAATCTGGTGACCCCCGCCTTCTGGCAAGGGCGCCGCGTTTTCCTGACCGGTCACACCGGCTTCAAGGGCGGCTGGCTCGCGCTCTGGCTGCGCGAACTCGGCGCGGAGGTCACCGGCTACGCGCTGGCGCCCCCGACCGTCCCCAATCTTTTCGAAGCCGCCCGGATCGACACGACGCTGAACTCGATCATCGGCGACATCCGCGACTTCGCCGCCGTCCAGCGCGCGATGCGGGAAGCCCGGCCGCAGATCCTGTTCCATCTCGCCGCGCAGCCCCTGGTCGCCGAAGGTTATGCCGACCCGGCCGGCACCTACGGCACCAACGTCATGGGAACCGTCGCCGTCCTGGAGGCCGCACGCAGCTGCCCGGACCTTGAAAGCGTTGTCGTCGTCACCACCGACAAGTGCTACGAAAACCGGGAAACCCTCCATTGCTACCGGGAATCCGACCCGCTCGGCGGCAAGGACCCCTATAGCAGTAGCAAGGCCTGCGCCGAACTGGTCACCGCCGCCTACCGGCAATCCTTTTTTGGCGCCCCGGACGCCCCGCGGCTGGCCAGCGCCCGCGCTGGGAACGTCATCGGCGGCGGCGACTGGGCCGAACACCGCCTGCTCCCGGACCTGCTCCGCGCCTTTGGCAACGGCGAGACCGCCACCTTGCGCAATCCGACGGCCGTACGCCCTTGGCAACACGTGCTGGAACCCTTGTACGGCTACCTGCGGCTGGCCGAGCAACTCTGCTCCGACGCGTCGCTGGCGCGCGCCTGGAATTTCGGCCCCGAGCTTCCCGACTGCGTAGACGCCGCCACGGTCGCGGAACTGACCGCACAGCACTGGCCGCAAGCCGCCGCCTGGCAAAGCAGGGCGAGCGACTTCCCGCACGAAGCCCAATTGCTGCGCCTGGACAACAGCGCCGCCAAACAAAATCTAAAGTGGCGCCCGCGCTGGCCGTTAACCGAAGCCATCCACCACACCGTCGACTGGCACCAGAACTGGCTGCGCGGCGCCGACATGCAAGCATGCAGTCGCCAACAGATCCGGCAATACGCCCAAACGCCACACACACAATGACCACTGACAACGAACGCCAGCGACTGCTCGACCAGGTCCGCAGCTACGCGGAGAAGAAAACGCAGCCGGGGCCCTTCGTCCCGGGTCAGCACCCCATCCCCCCGTCGGGCAAGGTTCTCGGCCCCGAAGAGTTCGTCAACCTGGTGGATGCCTCGCTGGACGGCTGGCTGACCACCGGGCGCTTCAATGCGGCTTTCGAGGAAAAACTGGCGCAGTACCTGACGGTCGGCCATGCCTTGACCTGCAATTCCGGGTCCAGCGCCAACCTGCTCGCCCTTTCGGCCCTGACCTCGCCCCAGCTCGGCGAACGGGCCCTGCGCCCCGGCGACGAAGTGATCACGGCCGCCGCCGGCTTCCCGACCACGGTCAACCCCATCCTGCAGAACGGCCTCACGCCCGTCTTCGTCGACTCCGACATCCCCACCTACAACCCCACGCCGGCAGCGATCGAAGCAGCCATCTCCCCCCGCAGCAAGGCCATCATGCTCGCCCACACGCTGGGCAACCCGCTGGCGCTGGAAGAAATCCGCGCCATCGCCGACCGGCACGGGCTGTGGCTGATCGAGGACTGCTGCGACGCGCTCGGGTCGACCTATCGCGACCGCAAGGTCGGTTCGCTGGGCGACATCGGCACGCTGTCCTTCTACCCCGCCCACCACATCACCATGGGCGAGGGCGGCGCGGTCTTCACCAGCAACCCGCAACTGAAGCGCATCCTCGAATCGTTCCGCGACTGGGGGCGCGACTGCTGGTGCAACCCCGGCTGCGACAACACCTGCGGCAAGCGCTTCGACTGGCAATGGCCGGACCTGCCCCGCGGCTACGATCACAAATACGTGTACTCCCACGCCGGCTACAACCTGAAGATCACCGACATGCAGGCCGCGCTGGGCCTGGCGCAGCTCGCACGCATCGACGACTTCGTCGCCGCGCGGCGAGCCAATTTCGCCACCCTGACCCGCCTGCTCCAGCCGCTTGCGGAATTCTTCCATCTGCCGCAAGCCACGCCGGACAGCGCCCCGTCCTGGTTCGGCTATCCGCTGACCATCCGCCCGTCCGCACCGTTCGCCCGCCTCGATCTCCTGCGCTTCCTCGATCAGCGCAAGATCGGCACCCGCATGCTCTTCGCCGGCAACCTGACGCGCCAACCCTATTTCGCCGAGCGTCCCTACCGGGTCAGCTGCACGCTGAACAACGCCGACACCATCATGGAAAACAGCTTCTGGGTAGGCCTCTGGCCGGGCCTCGGCGACGAGCAGTTGGGCTATATCGCCCATTCCCTCGGCGAATTCTGCGGCACCAATTTTTGAAAGCACGCCATGAGCCAACCGCTGTTCATCTTTGAAATGGCCAACAACCACATGGGAGACACCGCCCACGGCGTCGCTCTCATCCGGGCCATACACGAAGTCTGCAAGGACTTCCCCTTCCAGTTCGCCTTCAAGCTGCAGTACCGCGACCTCGACAGCTTCATTCACCCGAGCTACAAGGGCCGCGACGACGTCAAATACGTCAAGCGCTTCGAAGAAACGCGCTTGTCCCGGGCCCAGTTCGAAACCCTGCTCGCCGCGATGCGCGAATGCGGCTTCACCACGGTATGCACGCCCTTCGACGAAAAATCCGTCGACCTGATCGAAGCCCAGGGCATCGAAACCATCAAGATCGCCAGCTGCTCGCTGACCGACTGGCCGCTGCTTGAGCGCATCGCACGCGCCGACAAGCCGGTCGTCGCCTCGACCGCCGGCGCTACCACGGAAGAAGTCGACAACGTCGTCAGCTTCTTCCTGCACCGCGGCAAGAAGCTGACCCTGATGCACTGCGTCGCCGAATACCCGACGCCCGACGAAAACCTGCACATCGCCCGCATCGACGCCCTGCTCGACCGCTACCCCGGCGTCCGCATCGGCTTTTCCACCCACGAAAATCCGGAGCTGACCGAGCCGGTCATGCTGGCCCTCGCCAAGGGCGCCACCGTCTTTGAAAAACACGTCGGCCTGGCCTCCGAGCGCTACAGTCTCAACGCCTATTCCGCCAGCCCGGAACAAGTGCGCCGCTGGCTCGCCGCCGCGCAACGCGCGCTCGCCATGTGCGGCAGCGAAAGCTGGCCGGTGGCGACCCAGGCCGAAACCGACAGCCTGCACAGCCTGCGTCGCGGCGTTTTCCTGACCCGGCCCGTGCGGGCCGGAGAAGCGCTGGACGACACCGCGGTCTGCTTCGCCTTCCCGCCCGTCGCCGGCCAGGTCACCGCCAACCAGTGGTCGAAATACGCGCGCCATACGGCACGCCAGGACATTCCGGCCGGCGCCCCGCTGCTCGCCGCGCAGCTTGAAATACGCCACGAGCGCGAACAGGTGCTCAGCGCCGTCACCGCGGTGCGGGAACTGCTCCAGGCGGGAAATATCGTCGTTCCCGGCCGCTCCGATCTGGAAATTTCCCACCACTACGGCATGAATCGCTTCCCCGAGTTCGGCCTGACCATGATCACCGTCGTCAACCGCGAATACTGCAAGAAGCTGATCGTCATGCTCCCGAAGCAGGAACATCCGGAGCAGCACCACGAGAAGAAGGAAGAAACCTTCGTCATCCTGCACGGTACGATGACGATCTGGCTCGACGGGGAAGCCGTCGAGGCGAGCCGGGGCGACGTCATCACCGTCCAGCGCGGCGTCAAGCACCGCTTCTTCACGGACGCCGGCGTCGTCTTCGAGGAAATCTCCTCGACCCACTTCAAGGACGACTCCTTCTACAGCGACCCGGCCATCAACGCCAATACCCATCGCAAAACCCTGCTCACCCACTGGCTCTGACCATGCGTCTTTCCGACTACCTGATGTCGCGCCTCGCCGAAGCCGGCGTCGAGCACGTCTTCCTGCTGCCCGGCGGCGGCGCGATGCACCTGAACGACGCCCTGGCCTGCGCAAAACGCCTCGTCCCCGTCCCCTGCCACCACGAGCAGGCCTGCGGCATCGCGGCCGAAGCCTGGGGCCGGGTGCGCGAGCGCTTCGGCGTCTGCATGGTCACCACCGGCCCCGGCGCCACCAACGTCATCACCCCCGTCGCCGGCGCCTGGATCGAGTCGGTCCCTCTGCTGGTCATCTCCGGTCAAGTCAAGCGCCCCGACCTGCTGGCCGGCCGGCCCTTGCGCCAGGGCGGCGTACAGGAAGTAGACATCGTTCCCATGGTCAAATCGGTGACCAAGTACGCGGTGACCGTCGACGACCCGCAACAGATCCGCTACCACCTGGAGCGCGCCCTCCACGAGATGCTTGAAGGCCGGCAAGGCCCGGTCTGGCTCGACATTCCCCTGGACGTCCAGGGCGCCCCGATCGACCCCGACACGCTCCCCGGCTTCACCCCCCCGGCCACGCCGGAGCCGGACATCGATGCCGACGCCGCCCGCCTGATGGCGCTGATCGCCCGCGCCGAACGGCCGTTGCTGCTGGCCGGCCACGGCGTGCGCCTGGCCGGTGCGGCCAGACCTTTCCTCGCCCTGGCCGAACGCCTGCAGATTCCGGTGGCGACCACCTGGAACGCCCTCGACCTGCTGCCCTGGGAGCACCCGTTGTGCGCCGGCCGGCCCGGCGTCGTGGCGCTGCGCGGCGGCAATTTCGCCGTGCAGAACTGCGATCTGCTGATCAGCATCGGCTGCCGCCTGGACAACATCATCACCGCCTACAACCCGCGCGGCTTCGCCCGCGCCGCGAAAAAAGCGGTGATCGACGTGGACATCAACGAGATCGAAAAGCTGGACATGGATATCGATCTGCCCATCGTCGCCGATGCCGGCCGGGCCATCGCCTCCCTGGCCGCACAGCCGCTACCCGCCGACCGCGCCGACAGCGCGCCGTGGGTCGCCCGCTGCGCCGACTGGAAGCGACGCTACCCGGTCAACGACGGCCGACCGTTCCCGGCCAGCGGCCCGATCGATCACTACCATTTCGTCTCGGCGCTCTCCGACGCCGTGCCGCCCGACACCATCGTCGGCACCGGCAGCTCGGGCCTCGCCGTCGAAGTCTTCTACACGGTGTTCCGCAACAAACCGGGGCAACGGGTTTTCCTGACCTCCGGCCTGGGCTCGATGGGCCGGCCGCGATCGGCGCCTGCCTGGCCAACGACAGCAAACCCATGGTCGCGGTCGAAAGCGACGGCAGCCTGCAGCTCAACCTGCAGGAACTGGCCACCCTCGCCGCCCGGCAGTTGCCGATAACCCTGATCGTCATGAACAACGGCGGCTACGCCTCGATCCGCAACACCCAGCGCAATTACTTCGCCGGCCGTTACATCGGCACCGGCCCGGAAGCAGGGTTGATGCTGCCCGACCTTGAAAAGATTGCCGCAACCTACGGTCTGCCCTTCCAGCGCATCAGCGATGCCAGCGAACTGTCCAAGCTGGCGCAGCTGCTGGTGAATCCCGGGCCGTGCCTGATCGACATGCGCCTGACGCCCGAAGAGGTGCTCGCGCCAAAGGTGGCGGCCCTGCCTCAAGCCGACGGCTCCATGCTCTCGATGCCCCAGGAAGACATGTCGCCGCTCCTGTCGCTGAAACAGCTGCAGGCGGAAATGCTCATTCCCCTTACCTCGGCCTCCCTGGCCGCCAAGCGCTGACCGCCCATGTCAGCCATGCTGCCGCACTGTCCTTGTTGCGCCGCGCCGGCCGGGGAAAGGCCGACCGGCTCGCGCTACATCCGTTGTAGCCGGTGCGGTCACCGCTGGCGCGCGGCGCCGGCGGACGGCGCAGCTACCCGCTATGAAGCGCTGGTGGAGCGCAACGATCCGGACACGCGCTGGTTCAGGAGAAAAATCGCCGACCGCGTTGCCGCCCTCTCCTCCCTGATGAATTCCGGGGTTGCACGCATCCTGGAAGTTGGCTGTGCGGAAGGGGAGCTGGGACGTCAGACCAAGGCGCTATTTCCGGTGATCTACGACGGCATCGAACTGTCCAGGGACAGCGAACGCGCGAAGACAGGACTCGACCGGGTCTTTCAAACCCCTGCCGCACAGGTCCAATCGGCGGCTTACGATCTGATCGTCTCGTTCCATGTTCTGGAGCACATCGCCCAGCCGGGACTGGAACTCGAGGCCTGGTCGAAGCTTCTATCCGCTGAAGGGCGGCTGCTGATCGAGGTCCCCAACCAGGCCGGTCACCCGTTGCTGGACAGCGATCGCAACCCGGAACACCTGCACCAGTTCACACCGGCCTCCCTGGCGGTCCTGCTTGCCGCGCACGGCTTCGTCTGCCGCGAGATGTCCCTGGGCCACTACGAGTCCCCGGTCTATCCCGACTCCATCCGGCTCATCGCCCAGCGCCAACCGCTGGCCAGCCGGCAGCGCGCCCGACTCCTGGAATGCTTCCATCGCAAGATCGGCGGCCCCTTCGTCGCCTACGGCGCGGGCGGCGATTTCGAGAATTACGTGCGACCGCTGAGCGACGCCCTGGATATCCGCGCCCTCGTGGACTCGTCTCCCGAGAAATGGGGAACCCGCATCGACCATCTCGTCGTAACTGCCTACGATCCGGAACTGCACAGAGACCTTCCCGTCCTCACCTGCTCCCTAAAGTTCGGCGCAAATATCAGGCAGCACCTGCTATCGATAGGAATCGCAGGGACACGCATCATCGGCCTCGAAGACATTTATGAGCCCGCCTGACCCGGTCGTCGCGGAAGACATCGCCGGAATTCTCTCCGCGGCGCTGCCCTGGGAAGACCTCCACCGGCGTCACGTTCTCGTCACCGGAGCGGCGGGTTTCATCGGCGGTCACGTCGTCGAGACCCTGGTCTTCCTAAATCGTGCCACGCCCGGCGCGGATATTCGTATCCATGCGATGGCGCGAGACGAGGAAAAACTGCGGAAGCGCCTGCCTTGGCTGGCGCTTCCGGGAGACGCCACGCCCGTCATCCAGGATGTGCAAACGCCCTGGCGCCCCACTCATCCCGTGGACCTCGTCATCCACGCCGCCAGTCCAGCCAGCCCCAAGACCTATATCGACGCCCCGGTGGATACCATTCTGGCCAACACCATCGGTACCAGGCACCTGCTCGAACTGGCCCGCGAGAAGCAGGCGCGCTTCCTGTTTCTAAGCAGTGGCGCGGTTTATGGCGAAAATACACGGCAGATCGAGTCCATCGGGGAAACCGATTTCGGCGGCGACGATCCCCTCGCGCCTCGTGCCTGCTACGCCGAGAGCAAGCGACTCGCGGAAACCCTTTGTCGCTCCTACCACACGCAATACGGAGTGGACGCCAGGATCGCCCGCATCTCCCACTGCTACGGTCCGGGCATGCGCCTCGACGACGGCCGGGCCATCGCCGACTTGCTCGCCAACATCCTCTCCGGCACCGACATCCTGCTCAACTCCGACGGCAGCGACTCCCGGCCCTTCTGCTACGTTTCCGACACCGTAGCGGGCCTGTTCCATGTGTTGCTCAGGGGCAGGCCCGGCGAGGCTTACAACATCGGCGAGACGCAGGAAACATCGATCCTCGAATTGGCGAACAGAATGATTGCGGCCAGCGGGGCAATCCAGCTAACGGTCAGACCCGGAGCGCTAAGCGCCCATCCTCCGGCGTCCCGAAGCTCAGGGCATTTCAACATCGACAAGATCCGCATGCTGGGCTGGGCTCCCGGCGTCGACCTGGATGCGGGGCTCGAAAGAATGTTCAATTTCTGCAAGCACAAAAAATGAGACATTGTGAAATTTGCGGTAGCAACGGTCTGGATCCGATATATCGCCAGAACTTCCTCTTTCCCGGGCAAGCCGCCCCCGTTCACTACGACGTGGTCGCCTGCCGGGTCTGCGGATTCGCTTTTGCCAGCGACATTCCCGATCAATCGTCGCTGAATCAGTTTTACGAAACTTCCGAGCACCACCTGCACAGCACCCTGCCTCCCGGACTTGCGCGCGTACATGGCGATTTTTTCAGTTTTGTCAGACAGCACGTAGCGCTATCGCCCGACTCCCGGATCCTGGATATCGGATCGGGCATGGGACACTTCCTCCAGCATTTCAGACGTGCCGGCATCCGTTCGCTATTGGGCATCGAGCCGAGCCCGGCGGCAGCCCGGCTGGCCGACGAGTTTTACGGCATCGAAATCCAATCGGCCACCATCGACACCTTTTCCCCGTCGAGGAAGTTCGACCTCGTCACGCTTTGCGGGGTGCTTGAGCACATTGCCGACCTGAATGCCTGCGCCGCCAGGATCGCCGCACTGCTCCCCGAGGGGGGCCATGTGTTCATTGCGGTCCCGGACGCCTCCACCTTCGGGACGTCTCCGCCGGTCGAAGCCTTTCTCGAGTTCGCTCTGGAGCACATCAATTTCTTTAGCGAAACCAGCCTCGACAACTTGCTGGGCAAGACCGGCTTGCAAAGAGTCGCCAGCGAATCCCAGGCCAACGATTTCTACGGCAACTCCTATCTGCTAGGACTCTACAGAAAGTCCGCGGACATAGATTCCAGCATCCAGCGCGACGAAAACTCGGCAAGAAGCATCGGAGCCTACGTCGAGCACTCGCGCCGCCGGCTTCAGCCGACGATCTCCCGCATCGACAAGCTGATTGAAACCCAGGAACCCGTCATCGTCTGGGGAGCGGGATCATTGACCAGCCGCCTTTTCTGCGACACTAGGCTGAAAGACGCCAATATCCGCCTCATCGTGGACAAGAACAAAAACCTGCAGGGGAAAAAGCTTCTGGAGTTCAGTATCGTCCCCCCGGAATCAATCACCGAACATCCCGGCGCGACAATATTCGTCGCCAGCACGAGCTATGCAGACGAAATAACAGAGGCGCTGATCGAACAATATCGCTGGACAGGCGACATCGTAACCATCTCGCCCGGTCGATAGAGCGCGAAAATATTCCAGGTCAGACCCTCATGAATAAACTTGAAAGCATCCGGCAGGCTTACGAAACAGGAAGCTGCTCGAAACAGGATTACATAGAGCAAATCCACGAGCGCCACGCGCAGTTGTTCGACTATTCGGGATTCATCGCGGATACCGACGTGGAATCCATACGCATCCTCCCGGAAGGAATCGCCGTTCGCTCCCGCTCACAGCAAATCGAGCTGTTCCTGGACCCGGTAGACCAGCATCTCGTGCCCTACACGCTGATGAACTTTCACACCTACGAAGAAGCGGAAACCGAATTTCTCAAGTCGGTAACCGAGCCGGACTGGACGATACTCGACATCGGAGCCAATTGCGGATGGTATGCCTTGGCATTGGCAAGAAAATTTCCGTGCATAGAAATACACGCATTCGAGCCGATTCCCAACACCAACAGGATTCTGTCGCGCAACATCGACCTCAACGGCTTCAAGAACATCCATACCCATTTGCTCGGCCTTTCCGACCAGGAGGCCACACTGGAATTCCTCTATACCCCGGGCTGCTCGGGAGCCACCTCCCTGACGCTTGCCGGCCAGCCCACCGGGCCGGGCAAGCCGTTGCAGAGCATTTCATGCACTACCAGCACCATCGACATCTTTTGCAAAAGCCGGAATCTCGTTCCCAAGCTCATAAAATGCGACGTGGAAGGCGCCGAGCTGATGGTCATGAGAGGTGGAGAAGGCGCGATTGCCGCCAACAAGCCGGTCATCCTCATCGAACTGCTCAGAAAATGGGCGCTGAAGTTCAGCTATCACCCCAACGACGTTTTCTCGCTCCTGGGCCGGCATGGCTATAAAGCCTTCACCCTGAGCCTGGACGCCTTGACCCCTTGCGCCGAAGTCGACGAAAGCACCAGGGAAACCAACTTCGTCTTTCTCCACGAAGAACAACACCAGCACATCATCGCCGCATGGAAAACGAGAAACTGACCCCCGCCCCGCTGCTCTCGCTCTGCATTCCGACCTGGAACCGGGGGGGGCGGCTGTCCCTGCTCATCGAGAACATCAAGAAAGAGATCCAGGGACTCGAAGCCTGGATCGAGGTTGTGGTGGCCGACAACGCATCGACGGACAACACCGCGGAACTGGTCGCCGCCAGCCCGTTTCCCGTCACCTACGGCCGCCAGGAAAGCACCGTCGGGATCACCAACAACATCTTCTTTGCCACCTGCACCCTTGCCCGCGGCAAATTCGTCTGGATCGTCGGCGACGACGATCTCATTGCCCCGGGCGGCTTGAAGCGCGTTCTCGATTCGTTGATCGCACGGCCCGACATCGAGTACCACTACGTGAATTTCTGCGCCATCGATGCGGACTATCGCGACAAAGTCATCCAGTTCATGGGCGGCGTTCCACCGGCGTCGGCGATGAAGATCCGCCAGTGCGACGAACCCGGATGGAAAATTCTGGAAAAGGCCGAACAGCTTGCTTTCCTTCCCGGATACAACCCGTCCTCCCTGTTTAGTTCGCTCTTCTGCTATGTCGCGAACCGGGAGTTTTACGTTGAAGCCAGAACGCGGCTGAAGCCCTCCAACAGTCTGGACGGATCTTCGAAGCTGCTGGAAGACATGTTCCCCCAGGCCATGATTACCCTGCCCAACATCGTCGGCCGCCCGGTGGCGTACATCGGAGAACCATCGGTCCTTCAGGGGGCGAACGGCTGGGAGTGGAACAGATATCTGTCCCGGATATCGATTCTGGGGATTCATACGCTCTTGGACTGGATGGAGACGATAGACTTCGATCAAGGCGCACTCGCCAGGATGCGTGCGAGTCACGCCCGCACCATCGCCACCAAGCTCCCCCCCATGCTGCTCGCACCGGATGGCAATCTCGGCCTGGACGAGGAACTGCGCGAGCTGATTGCCGCTTATACCCGGATTCCCGATTTCTGGCCGACCTTTGCCGTCCGGATAAAGACCCGGATCGAAACCGAGTTTATCGCGCAGCAGATTTGCCGCTTCCACCGCAAGGCAGGCGGAAACGAAAACAGGATCGGCATGATCGGAGAACGCGTTTTCAGGGAAAAACTGCTCGAAATCTCGCCGGACATCCGCGCCGGCCTCACCTGGGCCGCTTTCAACGACGCTTCCTGCACCGGCCAGCTTCTTGAAGGCGGTGAGCTATCCAAGACCCACGATCACCACCTGCAGGACCAGGGCATTGACACGCTCCTTCTCGCCATGCGGGAAGAGGATACCGGCGCAGCCATCGACGCTTGCGCGGGCTTCCTGCGCCCCGGGAGCCGCATCATCGGAGCGCACGGAATTACAACCGTTGGCCAGTCATAACATCACTCGCGCACAGACATGACTCAAGAACAGAAGCCGGCCAGCAGCTTTTACGAAAGCCACCACGCCCCTTATTACATCGTAAGCCCGAATTTTTCCCAGAAATCATCCGGGCCACGCATGTTGCACTGCCTGTGCCACACTCTCAACGAGTTGGGGTACGAAGCGTATATAACGGCCAAGGAATTCAGCCCGTGGCTGCGGACGCCGGAACTGACGAGAGAAATCCGGCACAAGCACCGCAACACCGGGCGCACCCCGATTGCCGTTTACCCCGAGGTCGCCTTCGGCAATCCTCTCGAAGAACCCGTCGTCGCGCGCTGGATTCTGAACAGGGCGGGACATTTGGGCGGACACACCGAATTTCACCCGGATGAACTGCTGTTTTACTGGGACGAGTGGGTGCTGAAGGGTGAAACCGATGCAAACCGGCTATTCCTTCCCAGCGTAGACGACAGGATATTCAACGACCTCGGGACGACGCCCGAAGACAGAAGCGGTTTCTGCTACTACGCCCACAAATATCTGGTGTTCGGCGGAGAGATATCGAAAAAGATCACCAGAAACGGTATCAGCCTCTGCCAGGAAATTCCAAGATCCGCAGAGGAAATCGCGGCCATCCTGAGGAGAACGAAGGTCCTGTATTGCTACGAGCCGTCGAACATCGTCGCTGAAGCCTATGCCTGCGGATGCCCCACGGTCCTCGTTGAAACGGACTATTTGAAGCAGTTCGATTTGACCCGGCTCGGCATGTCTACCGTCCGCGAGTCCGAAATCGATTTCTCCTGCATTCCATCCATTCCCGGCGATCTGAAAGACGCGATCGAAGCGGACAAAGCGCTGTCGCGCCTCACCATCGAGCGCTTCATCGAAAAGACCCAGGCGGCAAGCCACGCTTATGCGGCTTATGCAAGCGAGCCCGAACAACGACTGCAAAAGGCCGTTAACGCCTTCCACGCCAACGACCTCGCGACCGCCACCGAGATCTTTTCCTTCCTGCTCGACGAGCTGCCGGGCAACCCCCTTCCCTCCGCCTACCTGGCTTTCATCTGCGCGGCCCAAGGGCTGGAACAGGAGGCGGCCGATTTCATCGGAAAGGCGCTTGAGTTCGCCCCCGAACGCGCCGACCTGAAAGCCGGTCTGGGCGAAAGCTTCCTGAAGGCCGGCCGCCCCGAACTCGCCGCGGAGTATCTGCACGAAGCCATCGCCGCGCAACCGGGGTTGCTCGCAGCCTATCCAGCGCTCGCCCAGAGCCTGCATCTGACGCAACGCAGCGAAACCGCCGTGGCACTCCTGAAAGGCGCCGCGGCGATGTCCCCGGAGGCCTTGCCAAATGTTCGGGCTACGCTGCTGGAAATACTTGCCGAGCAAGGCAACATTGCAGAGTTCTCGAATGTCTGCCTGCGTTATTCCGGCGGCCTCGCCGACGACCTGCTCGCCGTGCGCTGCCTGGCCCACTTTGAGAAAAGCGGCGAACGCATGGTGGAAGCGCTTACCGGCATTCAGGCGCAACTCGCCCACCTGTTCGGCGATGCCGAGATGGACTGCGAGAATGCCCGCCCCTCAGACCGGCCGTTGAAAATCGCCTTCATGCTGAGCGATTTTTCCCGCGAGCAACAGTTGGGGCAGCTTGCCGCGCTACTCCGTTACCTGCCGGCAGAGCAGTTCATCACCGTACTGATCGTCAACGCACCCGATCTCGGGAACGACGATGCCGTGCAGGACTGCCTGCTGATGGTCGACAAAACCCTGCTAATCCACGGACAAAACGACTTCGTCGTCCTGGAAAACATCAACGCCTACGCCCTCGATGTCCTCGTCGATCTCGACAGTTACGACCCGGCGGAGCGCCTTTCCCTCTTCGTGCAAGCCCGGGCCGGTCTCAAGCTACTCTGGGGCGAGGCCCCCATGCCGCCGCTGGCGCCCAATTGCATGCCTCTGCGAGGAATTCGGGTTGCCGACGACGATATGCTCCCGGGGATCGCTTTGCCGGAAATGGGGGAATACTACGCGCTACCGGATATCCCCATCGTCGCCCGCGAACGCTCCGCTGCCGGCACCGTCTTCGGCTGCCTGACGCCCGCCATCCGGATCGGGCCTGACGGGTGGCGCCTGTTTGCCGGGGTTCTGCTGGCCGTTCCGGACAGTTGCCTGGTGATCAACCTGAAAGATCTGGGCGATAGCGCCCGCGAGTTCATCGGACGCCAATTCGAGAACGCGGGCGTTGCCGCAACGCGGCTCCGCTTCGTGCATGCCCGCACCGCCGAAGAATTGTGCCGCCACTGGGAAAACGTCCAGATAGGCCTGGCGCCGCCGGTGGACGCGGGCGACCTTGCCCTGCCCGCCTGTCTCTGGATGGGCAAGCCCTACATTGCGCTGGCCGCCGGCCTGCCCTGGTCGCACCGTCCCGCCGCGCTCCTGCAATGCGCCGGTGCGGCGGCCTGGATCGCCGACACCCCGGAAAACTACGTCGCCCTGGCCGGCCAAACCCCTCCGGCCCCGGACGCCGCCTTCCGCCAGCGCATGCAGTCCGCGCACCTGCACGATCCCGTCGCCTTCGCACAGGGATTTGCCGCGAGCATCGCAGCCGCGATGCAAGACACCCCGGCGCGGCCCATTTCTTCTTGAGACTCCTGCAATGACCAAGCGCACCAGTTTCTCAGTCATCATCTGCAGCATCGAAGCGATAAAATTTGCCCGCGCGAGCGAATGTTACGCCCGCCTGCTTTCCGGACATCCCCATGAAATCATAGGGATACACGACGCACGCTCCCTAGCCGAGGCCTACAATCGAGGGATCGCCCAGTCTTCGGGAGAGATCGTCATTTTCTCCCACGACGACATCCTGGTCCTCGACCCCGATTTCGCCTCGAAAATCGCCGCCCGCCACGAAACCTACGACATTCTTGGGTTGGTCGGCACCGACAATCTCATCACCGCGACCTGGTTCGGCGCCGGCCAACCGTATCTGCATGGCGTAGTGGCGCACGGCAAGCCCGGCAACCCTCATCTGTCGCTGAACGTCTATGGCGTGCACGACTGGCCGGTCAAAAACGACATCCAGGCCATCGACGGTTTCTGCATGACCAGCACGCGAAAGGCCGCGCAGAGCATCGGTTTCGACGCCGCCACATTCGACGGATTCCACCTCTACGATCTGGACTTCAGCTACTCGGCGTTTCTGGCGGGATTCAGGCTGGGCGTATGCTGCGACATCCCCGTCATTCACGAGTCCGCCGGCAATTTCGGGTACCAGCATCTGCAGTATGCGGAACGCTTCGTTTTGAAGCACATCGACCGGCTCGGCCATACCGCACCGGAAGCCATCACCGGAGAATCGCCGGGGCGAGGCGCCCGATACCGGGAGCATCAGGTTCTGCTGCGCGCCTGGGAGCCTGATCTGCTGAAGCGGGCGACGGTCGCCATGTGCCGCGACAGCCAGCTCGGCAGAAGCACTCCGCCCCAGCGCTGAACTGGCCGCAGGCTATCGGGAGCCGTATCGCTCAGCCTCTGAAACTTCCTCGACGGATATCCGACAGGCCTTGCCTGTGACAGGAGGAACGATACCCAAAGCGGCGCCCCGTCTGCCTTCGATCGATCGGCAGACGAAACCGGGGCGACCGCCCCCCCAAGGCGCGTCTCACACCTCCCGGTCGCGTCCGTGCCCTACACGTCGTTCCGGGCCGACAGGCCTGTATCTGCCGCGCTCCATCGCCCCCACATTTCCCTGAACATCTTCTCAAGCGAACGAGCCAAGCGCGGCGCATCCATCAAGGGACTGGCCTGCATCCGCTCACGCAGCTGCCAGCGTATCGTTTTCAACCGATCCCGATCGTTCGCCAGGGCAACGGCCAGGTCTTCGTAAGCCTGCGCACCGTCCACGACCAGTTCGCTCAGGCCAACATTGTCCAGGATCGCCTTGCCCATACGCGCGACCAGCATGTCCCCGGGCCACGTGATGAAGGGAACGCCCATCCACAGCGAGTCGTAGCCGGTCGTTCCACCGTTGAACGGAAAGGGATCGAGGCATAGATCAACCTCGTTGTAGGTGTCGAAATATTCGCGTTGCGGCGTGATCCCGCGAATATCGAGCCGCTCGGGCGCAACCCCATGACGCCCGAATTGATCCTGGATATAGCGGATCAGCGTACCGTCCCGTCCGCCTCGTGCCACGAGGATCAGTCGGGATTCCGGCACGCGCTGAAGAATGCGGCTCCATAGTGCGATCGCCCCCTGGCTCACCTTGCGAAAATTGTTCAGACAGGCAAAGGTGAAGGGTTTCCCGAGCCGTTCGCTGGGTAGGCCCGGTTGAATCGGAATATCGGGGATGCCCGTACGGACTCCATAACAATCCGGCAAAGGCCAGGGCGTTTCGGTACACCACGCGCCTGCCTCAAGCACCGGATCCGGCGGAACGACGATGTAATCCATCGCCGACATGCCGCTCGTTCCCGGAAAACCGAGCCAGGTCAGCATGATGGGCGCCGGTTTGCGCGCCAGCGCCAGCAGCCGCCCACCCTCCGTGTTGCCGTTGAGGTCGACGACGATATCGATTTCATCGGAACGGATCAGATCCGCCAGTGCATCGTCGCCCAGCGCAATCACATCACGCCAGCGGTCCGTGCGCTGCTTGGCCATCGCCGTCGCGGCATCGAAGGCCGTCGAATTGTAGTAAATCGTACTTTCCAGCTGGGCGCGATCCAGTTCGCCGAGGAAGGGCAGGACGAAAGCGGCGACCGGATGCTCGCGCATGTCCGACGTGACCCAACCGATACGCAGGCGCCGGGTGGGCGCCCGGTCCCGGTCGCTGAAATCGTCCGCGCGCCGATACTGCTGGCACAGGTTACGGTCGAAAGCGCGCGCCATGTCGAGGACATCCTGCGCCGTCGCCTCGGTCGAATGAACCAGCGACCATAGCGAGTTTATGTAGGCGATAGGACGCGCCGGATCGACGTCGAGCGCTTTCCTGAAATACGCCAGGGATTCGACGGTGCGCGCCTGATCGGAAAACCAACTGCCCAGGTTAAGCAGGGCATTGACATGGCGCGGGTCGGTTTCCAGGATCGTCTCGGCCGCCTGCCGCGCCTTCTCACTTTCGCCCAGCTTTGTATACACCACGATCAAGGTGTTCCACGCATTCAGGTTGAGCGGCTGGCGTTCGACCGCCATTTCCAGATTCTCGCGCGCCACGTCGAGTTGCCCTTTGGTGGTGAACAAGAGGCCCAGGTGTTCGAGAATCCAGTCTTCCGACACCCCCATCGCATGCGCCCGCTCCATCGCCTCGACCGCGGCGATGGCATCGCCGCTCTGCACGAGCGCTAAGCCGAGCTTGGCCTGCAACTCGGCAGAATTTGCCGCCTTGGCCGCCGCCTGCCGGAAAAAGTTTGCCGCTTCGCCGAAATTGCCGCGCCGCAACTCTAGATCGCCGGCCAGTTCGAGCGTCTCGACCCGCTCCGGAGCCAGAGCCCGTAGGCGGATCAAGGATTCTCCCGCCTCCTTTACCAAGCCCTTCCCCATTTGCAGATGCCCCAGCGACAGCCAGGCATCCGGATAGCGCGGGTCGCGTTTCACGGCCTTGCGGAAATCACTCAGGGCGTCGTCCAGCTCGCCAAGATGCTGGGAAGCCAGGCCGCGCAGGCAATAATGGGCGGCCAGCGCCTTCGGGCTGGACACCACGTCGTTGAGCACCGTCTTGGCTCTTGCCCAGTTGCCGCCCGCCGCATAGGCCCCGCTCAGACTGCAGAGAATCCCCATATCGGTTTTCGCCAGACTGCGGGCCTTTCTCAGGCTAGCTATCCCTTCGTCCGACAAGCCAACGCGACAGCACGTTTCCCCCAGACGCTGCAGATAACGCGCCGAGCCGGGATTCAACTGCGCCGCGTGCTCGAAGAACGGCAGGGCCGACTCCAACTCCCCGACCTTGAGCGCGATTTCTCCCAGGCCGAACCATCCGCCATGCGCCTCCGGCGCCGCCTGGACAGCCTCCTCGAAAAGCTGCCCGGCCAGCTCGAGCTTGCCGGCAGCCAACGCCTTCCGGCCTTTTTCAAGCAAGCCTTTAACGTCGTTGCCCATTTTTTCAGCTCCCTCGCAATTTTCTGATGGGTGAAAGTGTAACGCCTGAGCTTGAATTCCTTTGCCGCGCGTCAGCAGCAGAGTAAACAAACCGAACCCGGGCAGATTTCTGGAAGTGAGCCCGAGGGAAATTCTGGCATATTTTGTGCTTTTGAAAAGCTGTCCGTAATTTTTTGCCGCCTACGAGCAAGTAGACTCGTCGAGCTTGGGGTAGAGATTCAGCGTCATGCATGTGTGACGTGCGGCACTCGTAATCGATCGGCTTTTCCTCGAAGGAGAACAAAATGCCTCAAGTCATCAACACCAACATCGCCTCGCTCAACGCCCAGCGTAACCTGAACACTTCTCAAGGCGCGCTGAACACCTCGCTGCAGCGCCTCTCCTCCGGCTTGCGCATCAACAGCGCCAAGGACGACGCCGCCGGCCTCGCGATCGCCGAGAAAATGAATTCCCAATCGCGCGGCATGGTCGTCGCCATGCGCAACTCGAACGACGGCATCTCCGCCGCGCAGACCGCCGAAGCCGGCCTCAGCGCCGTCACCGGCCACCTACAGCGCATGCGCGAACTCGCCACGCAGGCCGCTTCCGGCCAGTACGACAGCACCAACCGCGGCGCCCTGGACAAGGAATACCAGCAACTCGCCAGCGAAATCACGCGCGCCGTCCAGGCCACCAACTTCAACGGCACCAAGCTCCTCGACGGCAGCTTCAGCGGCATCAACTTCCAGATCGGCGCGACGACCTCGTCGGAATCGCAGATCTCCGTCACCATCGCCTCCGTCGCCGCCAGCGCACTAGGCAGCATTTCCGATGCCGCGTCCGCAACGGCCGCCATGGACGCACTCGACATCGCGATCAACACGGTAAACGACAACCGCGCCACGCTCGGCGCCGTCCAAGCCCGCTTCGAAGGCGTCCTCACGCAGCTCGCAAACGCCGTGGAAAACGTCGACGCCTCGCGCAGCCGCATCATGGATACCGACTACGCGGCCGAAACCGCCAAGCTGGCCCGCGCCCAGATCCTCCAGCAGGCCGGCACCGCGATGCTCGCACAGGCGAACTCCCTACCGCAAAACGTTTTATCGCTCCTCAGATAACCCGAACGCCGCCGTACGACGAAAGCCCGGCAGCAACCGCTGCCGGGCTTTTTTGCGTGCCCAGCCATGACCGCCTCCGCCGGATAAATCGATCGAAACCTCTAAAGTTCCTCCACGGGCTTCCGTAATAGAACTTAAGTCGGCGCGCAAAAAAATTCCAGCCCGAAGCCGACGCCAGGATCAACGATCAACCCGCCCTCCGAAGGAGAAGCAAAATGGCACAAGTCATCAACACCAACATCGCTTC
>RCMZ01000083.1_pt1 | contig 55453 bp, 51 predicted proteins | sample 2041141 | NCBI WGS metagenome assembly RCMZ01 (sample SAMN09708263, study PRJNA481090) | Wastewater metagenome, whole genome shotgun sequencing project. | biome: sewage; isolation source: Davis station wastewater (DW) | place: Antarctica: Davis Station | collected 2010-03-01 | reverse complement strand
GCCAAAGCAAAAGGCCACGGCATGCCGTGGCCTTTTGCTTTGGCGCGCCCGGATCAGGCGTGCGTCGAGTGGCGGCGCGCCGCCGAGGCGCTTTCCATCCAGCGCTTGATGCGGTTGGCGTCGCCGACGCGGGTCAGCTTGCCGGCCGAGTCGAGCAGCACGATGACGACGGGTTTGTCGGCCACGCGCGCCTGCATGACGAGGCACTTGCCGGCCTCGTGGATGTAGCCGGTCTTCGACAGACCGACGTCCCAGGTCGAACTCTTCACCAGCGGATTGGTGTTGCGGTAGTCGAGCAGGCGGCCGCTGACTTCGACCTGCGCGTCCGAGGTCGTCGAGAACTCGCGGATCAGCGGGTACTGGTGCGCGGCGCCGACCATCTTCGCCAGATCGTAGGCGGTGGAAACGTTGTTGCTGGTCAGCCCGGTCGGGTCTTCGAAGTGCGAATTCTTCATGCCGAGCGACGCCGCCTTGCGGTTCATCGCGGCGACGAAGGCGCTGAGGCCGCCCGGGTAATGCCGGCCGAGGGCGTTGGCCGCGCGGTTCTCCGACGACATCAGGGCGAGCAGCAGCGCCGTTTCGCGCGTGATGACCGAGCCGACGTGCAGGCGCGAACGGCTGCCGCGCAGGTAGTCGACGTCCTCGTCGGTGACCGTGATCGGCGCCTGCAGATCGGGAACGCTGTCGAGCACGACCATCGCCGTCATCAGCTTGGTGATCGAGGCGATCGGCACGACCAAGTCGGCGTTCTTCTGGTACAGCGCCTCGCTTCCGCCCTGCTCGATGACGAGCGCGGCGCTCGACTGGACGGCGAGGCGACGCGACTCCTGCAGCTGTTCGGAACTGGCTACCGAGGCCTTCTTGACCAGTTTTTTCTGGACGACAGGCTTGGATTTCTTCTTGGGTGCTGCGTAAACGGATTCGACCGCGACCAGGTTGGTGCCTAGCAACGCTCCGAGCAGCAATGCGGTTTTCAGCGTAATCCGCATGGCGGTGACTCCTGCAAGGTTCGGGGGGTGGGCGAAATTCTACTTTAGTTTAGCGAGCGGGATAGACAAATCAAGAAAAATAAGGGGATACCAGACTTACCTAAGACCAGACTTTAATCGGCATCAAATTTCGAGAAAGTCCTCCATCTCGCTTTTCCGGTCCATCGTGTCCTTGTAGCCGAGGTCGATCAGCGCCCGCGTGAACGGCTGCTCGAACAGCAGGTAGCTGGTCAGCGCGCCGCCCTGCCGGTTCATCGCCCCGACGCCGCGCAGCAGGGCGCGCACCGACCACGGCAGCGCGCGGGCGTGGCGTGCGGCGATGTAATCGAGATGCTCGGACGGTGAGATCACCAGCGAGCGCACCGGGCGCAGCGGAATTCCGGCGCTTTCGCGCATTTCCGGCGGAATCGCCGTAATGGTCTGGTTGATCCGCTGCATGCGCTCGATATCGACCGCGAGACTGTCGAGAAAGATCGACGCCAGCGAGTGGCCGGCGATCTGGGCCAGCGTCGGGTAGGTCGACGAGCGCTGGCGCTGCGCCTTGTCGCTGGTGCGTCCGGCGCCGATCACGAGCACTTTTTCCGCGCCCAGGTGGATGGCAGGCGAGATCGGCGCCAGCTGGCGCATCGAGCCGTCGCCGAAATACTCGCGGTTGAGGTGCACGGCCGGAAAGACGAAAGGAATCGCGCTCGATGCGAGCAGGTGGTCGATCGTCAGGCGCGAGCGGCAGCCGAAACGCTGCGTGCGCTGCCAGACGTCGACGTCGGAATGCGCCTGGAAGAAGCTCACGCTATGCCCGCTGGTGTAGCCCGAGGCGGTCAGGCTGAGCGCGTAGAGCGAACCGTTGGCGATGACGCGGTCGAGGTTGCGGAAATCGAGGTGGCGTTCGAGCAGCTGGCGCAGCGGCTCGTTGTCGAGCAGCGAACGCGGGCTGCGCCGGATCACCCAGCCGAGCATCAGCGCGCCCAGCCAGTGCGCGCCCGAGGCGGCGATGCCGAGCGGATCGGCCCGGTAGATGTGCCCGGCGTGCATGTTGCGCCAGACGCTCGCCAGCGACTCGACGGCGCCGCGGAAGTTGTCGGCATGGCAGGCCAGCGTCGCCGCGTTGATGGCGCCGGCCGAGGTGCCGCAGATGATGGGGAAGGGATTGCGCGTGGGGTCCGGCAGGAGTTCGCGGACCGCCAACAGGACCCCCACCTGGTAGGCGGCGCGCGCGCCGCCGCCGGTGAGAATCAGCGCCGCTCTGCGATTGGCCATCGGACGAACCTCCGGACGGAGAGGATGCGCTCCATGATAAACGGGTTGGCGGCCGGCATGCTCGGGTTGTTCTCCGAAGCCGGCCGCCGGACGGCGCGGACAGCGCCCGTTCGACTCCCGTACGACGCTAGATGGCGCTGTCGGCGACGGTCAGCGCCGTCATGTTGACGATGCGCCGGACCGTCGACGTCGGCGTCATGATGTGCGCGGGACGCGCGGCGCCGAGCAGGATCGGGCCGATCGTCATGTTGTCGCCGGCCGCCGCCTTGAGCAGGTTGAAGGAGATGTTGGCGGCATCGAGCGTCGGCATGATCAGCAGGTTGGCCTGCCCCTTGAGACGCGAATTGGGGAAGACCTGCATGCGGATGGTTTCGTCGATCGCCGCGTCGCCGTGCATTTCGCCCTCGACCTCGAGCTGCGGCGCGCGCTCGGCGAGAATGGCCAGCACCTCGCGCATCTTCTGCGACGTCGGCGAATCCTCGCTGCCGAAGCTCGAGTGCGAGAGCAGCGCGACCTTCGGCACGATGCCGAAGCGGCGCACCTCGTCGGCGGCGAGCAGCGTCATGTCGGCGAGCTGCTCGGCGCTCGGCTCGTAGTTCACGTAGGTATCGCCGATGAACACGGTGCGCCCGGAGAGCATCAGCAGGTTCATCGTGTAGTAGTTGTTCGCGTCGGAGCGCATGCCGATCACGTTCTTCACGTAGTAGCGATGCAGCTGGTGCCGGCCAAAGGTGCCGCAGATCAGGCCGTCGGCGTCGCCCAGGCGCACCATCAGCGAGCCGAACAGCGTCGCGCGCCGGCGCACTTCGCGCTTGGCGTAATCTTCCGAGACACCCTTGCGCTCCATCAGGCGATGGTATTCGCGCCAGTACTTCTCGAAATTGCGCTCGAAGAACGGGTTTTCTTCGACATGCACCACTTCAAAATCGCTGTCCGGACGAATGCGCAGGCCCGCCGCCTCGATCTTGCGCACGATTTCGTCGCGGCGACCGATCAGCAGCGGACGCGCAATGCCTTCGTCGCACACCACCTGCACGGCACGCAGCACGCGTTCGTCCTCGCCCTCGGCGAAGACGATGCGCTTGGGCGCCAGCTTGGCCTGCGCGAACACCGGCTTCATGATCAGGCCCGAGTGGTAGACGAACTCGTTGAGGCTCTGCCGGTAGGCGTCGAAGTCCTTGATCGGACGCGTCGCGACGCCGGAATCCATCGCCGCCTGCGCGACGGCCGGCGCGATCTTGGCGATCAGGCGCGGATCGAAGGGATTCGGGATCAGATACTCCGGCCCGAAGCCGGCGGCCTTCTCGCCATAGGCCTTGGCCGCCACCTCCGACTGCTCGACGCGCGCCAGTTCGGCGATCGCCTTGACCGAGGCCAGCTTCATTTCCTCGGTGATGGTCGTCGCGCCGACGTCGAGCGCGCCGCGGAAGATGAAGGGGAAGCACAGCACGTTGTTGACCTGGTTCGGATAGTCCGAACGGCCGGTCGCGATGATCGCATCGCTACGCACCGCCTTCACGTCTTCCGGCAGGATTTCCGGATTCGGATTGGCGAGCGCCATGACGATCGGACTGGCCGCCATCTTCGCGACCATCTCCTTCTTCAGCACGCCGCCGGCGGAAAGGCCGAGGAAGACATCGGCGCCTTCGATGATCTCGCCCAGCGTGCGGGCGTCGGTCTTCTTGGCGTAGCGCGCCTTGATCTCGTCCATCTCCTCGACGCGACCTTCGTAGACGACGCCCTTGATGTCGCTCACCCAGATGTTCTCGACCGGAATGCCGAGCATGACCAGCAGGTCGAGGCAGGCCAGCGCGGCGGCGCCGGCGCCCGAGGTGACCAGCTTGACCTTGCTCAGGTCCTTGCCGAGCAGGAACAGGCCGTTGAGGATGGCGGCGCCGACGACGATCGCGGTGCCGTGCTGGTCGTCGTGGAAGACCGGAATCTTCATCCGCTCGCGCAGCTTCTTCTCGATGTAGAAGCACTCCGGTGCCTTGATGTCCTCGAGGTTGATGCCGCCGAAGGTCGGTTCGAGCGAGGCGATCGCTTCGATCAGCTTGTCCGGGTCGCGCTGGTCGATTTCGAGGTCGAACACGTCGATGTTGGCGAACTTCTTGAACAGCACGCCCTTGCCTTCCATCACCGGCTTGGCGGCGAGCGGGCCGATCGCGCCCAGGCCCAGCACGGCCGTGCCGTTGGTGATCACACCGACGAGGTTGGCGCGCGACGTCAGGGTGCTCGCTTCGCGCGGGTCCGCGACGATCTCCTCGCACGCCGCGGCGACGCCGGGCGAGTAGGCGAGCGACAGATCGTACTGGTTGGTCAGCTGTTTGGTCGGCTGCACCGAGATTTTCCCGGGCTTCGGCTGGCGGTGGTAGTAGAGGGCGGCGGCGTGAAGCTGTTCTTTATCCATGACGTTTTTCCTGGTTGAGCGTTCGTCAATAATTCATAATTATAGTAGCACAACGAAGCCGGCAGGCGCCTCTCGCGCCGCGCTGCCAAAGGGCTTGCGCGCAGCCCTCCGCGGGCGTCGGCCGAGCGGCGACTCGGCGAGCGCCAGTCTAAGCCACGCCCATTTGTGGCATAATTGTGGATTACCGAAACCACCTCGCTGCGCCACAAACGCCGAGCATGCCCGTTACACCATCACTGCGCTGGGCAAGTTTCCCGCCAGCCGCGACCGACGCCGCTCACCGGACCCCTCCGGTCTCTCTTCTTGCGCGCCGCGCCACGGTAACTCCCGCTTTCTCGACTTTCCTTTGAGAGTGTTTTGCCATGAATCAAGCCGCCCCCCTGAACGCCCCCGCCTACGTCAAACACGAACGCCTCAAGCAATGGGTCGCCGACATTGCCGCGCTCACCGAACCCGCCCGCATCGTCTGGGCTGACGGTTCGCAGGAAGAGTACGACCGCCTGTGCGGCGAGATGGTCGAAGCCGGGATGCTGATCAAGCTCAACCCGGAAAAGCGCAAGAACTCCTACCTGGCCTGGTCCGACCCGTCTGACGTGGCGCGCGTCGAAGACCGCACCTACATCTGCTCGGCGAAGAAGGAAGACGCCGGCCCGACCAATAACTGGGAAGACCCGGCCAAGATGCGCGAGACGCTGAACGGCCTGTTCAAGGGCTGCATGCGCGGCCGCACGATGTACGTCATCCCGTTCTCGATGGGTCCGCTCGGCTCGCCGATCGCGCACATCGGCGTTGAAATCTCCGACAGCCCCTACGTCGTCGTCAACATGCGCACGATGACGCGCATGGGTCGCGCCGTGTTCGACGTGCTCGGCAGCGACGGCGAGTTCGTCCCCTGCGTGCACTCGATCGGCGCCCCGCTCGGCCCCAACGAGAAGGACTCGCGCTGGCCGTGCAACCCGGACACCAAGTACATCGTGCACTACCCGGAAACGCGTGAGATCTGGTCCTACGGCTCGGGCTACGGCGGCAACGCCCTGCTCGGCAAGAAGTGCTTCGCGCTGCGCATCGCCTCGAACATGGCGCGCGACGAAGGCTGGCTGGCCGAGCACATGCTGATCCTCGGCGTCGAATCGCCGGAAGGCGAGAAGTCCTACGTCGCCGCCGCCTTCCCGTCGGCCTGCGGCAAGACCAACTTCGCCATGCTGATTCCGCCGAAGAGCTTCAACGGCTGGAAGATCACGACAATCGGCGACGACATCGCCTGGATCAAGCCGGGCAAGGACGGCAAGTTCTACGCGATCAACCCGGAAGCCGGCTTCTTCGGCGTCGCCCCCGGAACGTCGGAAAAGACCAACTTCAACGCGATGGCCACGCTGAAGGAAAACATCATCTTCACCAACGTCGCGCTGACCGACGACGGCGACGTGTGGTGGGAAGGCATGAGCAAGGAAGCCCCCGCTCACCTGATCGACTGGCAGGGCAAGGACTGGACGCCGGAGATCGCCAAGGAGACCGGCCGCAAGGCGGCGCACCCGAACTCGCGCTTCACCGCCCCGGCCGCGCAGTGCCCGTCGGTCGACGCGCAGTGGGAAGACCCTCAGGGCGTGCCGATCTCGGCCTTCATCTTCGGCGGCCGCCGCGCCACCACCGTGCCGCTGGTCTATGAAGCCTTCAACTGGAACTTCGGCGTCTACATGGCCGCCACGCTCGGCTCGGAAACCACCGCCGCCGCCTTCGGCGCGCAGGGCGTGGTGCGCCGCGACCCGTTCGCCATGCTGCCCTTCTGCGGCTACCACATGGGCGACTACTTCAACCACTGGCTGAAGATGGGCCACGCCGTCGAACACGCGCCGCGCATCTTCTGCGTGAACTGGTTCCGCATGAACGAGCAGGGCGAGTTCATGTGGCCGGGCTTCGGCGAGAACATGCGCGTCCTCAAGTGGATCGTCGACCGCGTCAAGGGCCGCGTCTCCGCCAAGGAAACCGCGCTCGGCTGGATGCCGCAGTTCGAGGACATCGACTGGACCGGCCTCGAGATCAGCAAGGCCGAATTCGACGCGCTCACCCACGTCGATGCCGACGCCTGGAAGAGCGAACTGGCCGGCCACAAGGAATGGTTCGACAAGCTCGGCGAAAAGATGCCGAAGCAGCTCATCCTCAAGCGCGAGCTGTTCGAGATGGGCCTCTGGCACGAAGCCGTCTGATCCAACTGCGCTAGACTCGAAGGGCCGCCGATGCGCGGCCCTTTTTATTGCCTCCGGAGTTCCCGATGCTTCCCCGTTCAGCCCCTCGCGTAGACGATATCGCCCCCTTCCACGTCATGGAGCTGCTGGCGCGCGCCAAGGAACTCGAAGCCGCCGGCCGCGACATCGTCCATATGGAGGTCGGCGAACCGGACTTCCCGACGCCCGCGCCGATCGTCGCCGCGGCGCAGGCGCATCTGGCCGGCGGCCGCGTCTTCTATACGCCGGCGCTCGGCCTGCCCGAGCTGCGCGAAGCCATTTCCGCCTTCTACCGAACGCGCTACGGCGTCGATGTCCCGGCGGCGCGCATCGTCGTCACTGCCGGCGCCTCCGGCGCCCTGCTGCTCGCCCTCGCCTGTCTCGCCGCACCCGGCAGCGAATGGCTGCTCACCGATCCCGGCTACCCGTGCAACCGCCACTTCGTGCGCAGCTTCGAAGGCGTTCCAGTCGGCATTCCGGTCGGTGCGGAAAGCAACTTCCAGCCGACGCTCGCCGACCTCGAACGACACTGGAACGAGCGCACCGCAGGCGCGCTCTTCGCGTCGCCGGCCAACCCGACCGGGACCATGCTCGACGCCGGCACGCTGGCCGCCATCGCCGGCTTCGTGCGGCAACGCGGCGGCCAGTTGATCGTCGACGAGATCTATCACGGACTGACTTACGGGAAGGACGCGCCGACCGCGCTGCAGTTCGGCGACGACATCTTCGTCGTGCAGAGCTTCTCCAAGTACTTCAACATGACCGGCTGGCGCCTCGGCTGGCTGGTCGTTCCCGAGCGTTTCACACGCGACGTCGAGAAGCTCGCGCAGAACCTCTTCATCGCGCCATCGACGCCGGCGCAGCACGCCGCGCTCGCCGCCTTCCACCCGGAAACGATCGCGATCCTGGAAAGCCGCCGCGCCGAATTCCGCCGGCGGCGCGATTTCCTGGCGCCCGAACTCGAGCGCCTGGGCTTTCGCCTGAGCGCCAAGCCGGAAGGGGCCTTCTACATCTACGCCGACTGCAGCGCGCTCACCGACGACAGCGAGCGCTTCGCCCGCACGCTGCTCGAAACAGCCGGCGTCGCCGTCACGCCCGGACTGGATTTCGGCACGCACGCGCCGGAGCGCCACCTGCGCTTCGCCTACGCAACGGAAATCGGACGCCTGGGCGAAGCCATCGAGCGCATCCGACGCTTCCTCGGCTAGCCGAAAGAAGCCGATTCAAACGGCAGACAAAGAAAAGGCGTAACCGAAGTTACGCCTTTCATTCGAGAGCGGGCGAGACAAGCCAGGCTCGCCCCGACCCACGCAGAATAGCGCTTGCTTCGGCGCTTATTTCGGACGCGAACCGGTCGGGAACGGCCATGCCCCGGTCGGATTGAGCGCCGACTTGAGGCCCGGCGTTGCGGCCGTAGACGGCGTCGGAGCGGCTTCCGGGGTCGCAGCGGCGCGCGACGCGGGTGCGGTCGCAGCGGCTGGCGCAGGAGCGGTCTTCGGCGCGGCGGCGGGCTTCGCGGCAGGCTTCGGCGCGGCTTTTTTTGCCGCCGGCTTGGCGGCGACCTTCGCTACCGCAGGCTTGGCGGCAGCTTTCGGCGCGGCAGGCTTGGCTGCGACCTTCGGCGCGGCCTTCTTCGCGACGGGCTTGGCAGCGGCCTTCGGTGCAGCCTTCTTCACCGCGGGCTTGGCGGCGGCCTTCGGCGCGGCTTTCTTCGCGACGGGCTTGGCAGCGGCCTTCGGTGCAGCCTTCTTCACCGCCGGCTTGGCGGCGGCTTTCGGCGCAGCTTTCTTCGCGACGGGCTTGGCAGCGGCCTTCGGTGCAGCCTTCTTCGCGGCGGGCTTGGCGGCAGCCTTCGGCGCGACCTTCTTCACGACGGGCTTGGCCGCGGCCTTCGGCGCAGCCTTCTTCACCGCCGGCTTGGCGGCAGCCTTCGGCGCGGCCTTCTTCGCGACGGGCTTTGCAGCGGCCTTCGGTGCAGCCTTCTTCGCCGCCGGCTTGGCGACAGCCTTCGGCGCGGCCTTCTTCGCGACGGGCTTGGCAGCGGCCTTCGGCGCAGCCTTCTTCGCCGAAGGCTTGGCGGCAGCCTTCGTGGCAGCGGGTTTGGCCGCAGCCTTCACGGCAGTCTTCGCCGCGGGCTTGGCGGCGGCCTTCGGCGCAGCCTTCTTCACCGCCGGCTTGGCGGCAGCCTTCGTGGCAGCGGGTTTGGCCGCAGCCTTCACGGCGGTCTTCGCCGCGGGTTTGGCAGCGGCCTTCGGCGCAGCTTTCGTCGCTGCAGGTTTGGCGGCCGCCTTCGGTGCGGCTTTCTTCACTACGGGCTTCTCCGCCGCTTTGGGTTTCTTTGCACTTGTTGCCATGGTTACCTCCTTCTTGGAATTCGAGGAACAGTTCTAACGAGCACCTACCAAAACACCACGATCCGCGTGAACGAAGCCGGACCATCCAACGTGCGCATCATGCATATCGCGTACCTCGCCGACGCACCGATTGAATCCGTAAACAGCAATGACAACCTGAAATAATGGGAGCGAAGCGGGTGCCGGAGCCGTGTTGAGCTTACGGAATCGACCTTGCCCGCGGAGGGCCGACGAATCGCACGGGGCACGAAGCAAAGAGGGAAAGAAGAAGGCGGAGCAGCGACGGAAGCCGTACCGGAGAAGTCCGGTGAGCATATTGAAAATGCTTTTCGAATGATTCGGCGTTCCGCTTATATCCATCGCATTTCGCATCCAGAGCGCCCCGGAGAGTAAAGCGCCTCACGGAGCCATTGGGCAACACCTACTATATGTTGTGTCACCCCTGCAATTTTCGACTAATTCTAGTAGCGCCCAATACTTGACGCAAGAAGTATTTTATGACCAGAGGAACGCGCAAAAAAAACTGTCTCCATCTGGCGACACAGGTTGCGCGATGACGGATGAAAAACCTTACTCGTGCGAAGCGATGCTCTTCGCGACGGCTAGGCGGCGCCATTCGAAACACGGCCCGGGATCCGTTTTCCGCCCGGGCGAAACGTCCGAATGGCCGGCGATATCGAGCATTCCGTAATGCGCGTGCAGCGCGGCCAACAGCGCATTCAGCTGCGCATACTGGGCAGTTTCGAAAGGCAGTTCATCGCAGCCTTCGAGCTCGATGCCAACAGAGAAATCGTTGCAGCGCGCGCGCCCTTTCCAGCTCGAAACTCCCGCGTGCCACGCGCGCCGATCGCAAGAAACGAACTGGATCAACTCGCCGTCTCGCCGGATCAGGAAATGCGCGGAAACGCGCAGGGCGGCGATTTCAGAAAAATAGGGATGCGCCGACGGGTCGAGGGAATTGGTGAACAGGCGGGCGATATCGTCGCTACCGAAACGGCCGGGCGGAAGACTGATCGCATGCACGACGATCAGCGAAGGAACGACATCCGGTGGGCGGTCGTCGAAATTGGGCGAGTCGATGCGACGCGCCGCGCTCAGCCAGCCGTCCTCGAATCGAAGGACGGCGCTCATTCCTCGATCCCGAGGCGCTCGATCCGGTAGCGCAGCGAACGGAAACTGACGCCGAGGAGGCGCGCGGCCGCCGTCCTGTTGAAGCCGGTCTTGGCCAACGCTTCGAGGATGGCCTGCTTCTCCAGACGATTCACGTAGTCGTCGAGCGTCTCGCCGAGACGTCCGCCGCTTTCGTCGACCGCACCCATCGGCGCCAGCTGCAGGTCTTCGACGACGATCGCCTCGCCTGAACACAGCGCCGTCGCACGCTCGAGCACGTTCTCGAGTTCGCGCACGTTGCCGGGAAAACTGTAGGCGCAGAGCGCGCGCATGGCATCGCCGCTCAACTGCGGCGAACGGTCGCCGCCGATGCGCGCGAGCATGGCGCTAACCAGCGGCGGAATGTCGTCGCAGCGCTCGCGCAAGGGCGGCATCCGGAGCTCGATGACGTTGAGGCGGTAATAGAGGTCCTGACGGAAAGTGCCGGCGTCGACACACTCCTTCAGATTGCGATGGGTCGCGGAAATGATGCGCACATCGACCGACTCCTCGAGCGTGCTGCCGACCTTGCGCACCTTCTTTTCCTGAATCGCGCGCAGCAATTTGACCTGCATGGCGAGCGGCAGGTCGGCCACCTCGTCGAGAAACAGCGTGCCGCCCTGCGCCGCCTGGAAGAAGCCGTCGCGCTCGCTGTCGGCGCCGGTGAACGCGCCCTTGCGGTAGCCGAAGAATTCGCTCTCCATCAGGTTCTCGGGAATCGCCCCGCAGTTCACCGGCACGAAAGGCGCCGCCTGGCGCGCGCCCTGCCGGTGGATCAGGCGCGCCGCAAGCTCCTTGCCGCTGCCCGATTCGCCCGAGATATAAACCGGCGCCTGACTGCGCGCGAGCTTGTCGATCATCTCGCGCACATGCCGCATGGCCGACGAATCGCCGATCAGCCGCACGCCCGAAGCGCCTTCGCCGGCGTCCGCATCGAGGTCGCCGCCTTCCGGCGGCAGATTGAGCGCCGACTTGATCAGCGAGCGCAACTGGTCGAGCGCCACCGGCTTCGCGAGATAATCGAAAGCCCCGGCCTTGAGCGCGGCCACCGCATTTTCGGCGCTGCCGAAGGCGGTGATCACGGCGACGGGCGTTTCCGCGTATTGCTCGCCGATCAGGCGCACGACCTCCAGCCCCTCGCCATCCGGCAGACGCATGTCGGTGAGGCACAGCGCGTAGCGCTCGCGCGCCAGAAACGCGCGGGCCTCCGCCACCGTTCCCGCACAGTCGGCGGACAAGCCCATGCGCACCAGCGTCAGATCGAGCAGTTCGCGAATATCCGCTTCGTCGTCGACGACCAGGACCCTCGCCAGTTCGCCGCGCGAACGGCGCCCTCCCTTGCTTACAGACACCCCTCGGACCTCCCTGCTATGCAAAATTGCGCCCCCGGCGAATTATCGAGCAATTCGAGCTGGGCTTCGTTGGCTTCGCACAGTTCGCGGGCGATGTAGAGCCCGAGCCCGGTGCCGCGATGATGCGTCGTGAAGAACGGTTCGAAGATCTGTTCGCGCATCGCCTCGGGAACACCGGCGCCATCGTCGCCGACCAGCAATTCCACCCGCCCCGGTTGGCGGCCTGCGCGGGCAATGAGCCGGATGCTGCCGGCCGCTTGCTGCGAATGGCGCAGCGCATTGCCGAGCAGGTTCCACAAGACCCGGTGCAGATGCGAGCGATCGAAGCAAAGCTCGAGCGCCTCCGGGCAGCGGAGCTCGATAACGTCGCCTGCGATCTTCTCCTTGACCGAAAACTCTTCGACAAAAGCCGACAGGAATTGCGTCAGAAGGAGCGGCTCGCGATGCGCGCGATCGCGTCGGCCCACTTCGAGAACGTCGCGGACGATGCGGTCGAGGCGCTGGGTGTTGTCGAGGACGATGCGCAGCAAGCGCTCGTGGATTTCGCCCCGCCGCTCTTCGAGCATCAATTCGCCGGCATGGCTGATCGCCGACAGCGGATTGCGGATTTCATGCGCAATATTCGCCGTCAGGCGTCCCAGCGCGGCCAGCTTCAACTGCTGCGCCTGAGCCTGCAAGCGCCCCATGTCCTCCAGGAAGACCAGCACGTCGCGCTCGGCGCTCTCGATGGCGATGAAGGTCGCGCGCAGCTGCAAACCGCTCGCCGGCACACGGACGAGGCGGGTCGCCAGCGCGGGATTCGCCTGCCAGTCGGCGAAGCCCTGCACCAGTTCCGGCGAATACTGGCCCAACAGGAATTCCGGAGCGCCGCTCAGGCCCAGCAGTTTCTCGGCGCGGGGATTGTGCTGGCGGACCCAGCCGCTCTGGTTGAGCACCAGAACGCCATCCTGCATTTCCTCGATCACCCGCTGGCTGATCAGCATCTGGTTCTGCAGGTCGGCTCCGCGCCGGCGCGCCAGCTCTTCGTTCGCGATCACCCGCCGGGCCAGCAGACGGGCGGAAATCGCGACGGCAAAGAAGCCCACGCAGAACAGTCCGGCCTGGAAAAAAGCAGCCGCATCGAAGTCGCTGCCCAAGGCCCGGAAAGTCAGCTCGAACAGCACCGCCAGCGTCGCCAGTGCGGCGTAGAAGAGCACCATGCGCCCCTGACCGACGAGACTGGCTCCGGCCAGCGATACCAGCAGCATGACGCCAAACCCGCTCGTCACCCCACCGCTGACATGCATCAAGGCGGTCATCGCGGTCACGTCGACGACGACATGCGCGCTCAGCTGCAGATTGAAGTTGCGCCGGTAGCGATGCAGGAGCATCACGGAAAGCGTCGTCAGCAACAGATAGAAGCTCGTTACCGCGAGATGCCAATCGCCGTGCGCCGGGCTGAAGATCGACAGAGGCGAAGGATGCAGCGCCGACGAAACGAACAGCAGGGCGGCCAGAACGAAGCGATAGAGATTGAAGTAGCGCAGGGACTTCCAGTAGGCTTCCGAACTCTCGCCCACCCCAGGGCTGTCACCGCTCAACATGAAGCCTCAGTCGCCGGCGGCTTCGGCATCGCGCCGATGCGCCGGACAGCAGAAATAGCGCTCTCCCGCCTGGATGCTCTCGCTCAGAGGCTGGTTGACGCCGCAGTGCGCGCACACGACCATCCGCTCCGCAGCGCGTTGCGGAGGAATCCGGGGCGACTCGGAATCCTGGCGCCGCGGTTTGCGCCACAGCCACCAGACTATCCACCCGAAGGCGATCAACAGCAAATATTTGGTCATTGCGGGAAACGGTCGAAAGACCCGTCAAGCATAGCAGAAGCGGCCGCCGGCGCGAGCACGCGAAGCGAACGAGAGGAAAACGAGCGAAAAAACGGAAATCCGGGCAATACGCGCGAAAAGCGGGAGCTACGGAAAGACAGCGAGAAGGGGGAGAGACGCGGGCAACTGCCGCGAGGAACCGCTTAAAACTCGGGATTGCGTGCTCCGAAAGACCGAACCGAACGAAATCGGTTGGTCGGGGTGAGAGGATTCGAACCTCCGACTCCTGCGTCCCGAACGCAGTACTCTACCAGGCTGAGCTACACCCCGACCGATGCCCCAAAGGGACAAAACAGCAGATTCTTCGCTAAAAACTTCTTGCAACAGCGAAGACTGACAATTCTAACAAAGAATTTTTATATTGTGAAGCAGGAAGTGCATCCAGTGCGGCAGCAGCCCGATCGGCCTCGAGCTTGGCTTGCTGTTTCGCGTGCTCCAGGGCGCCGGTGGCCCGAATCGCAGCCAATACCTGCGCAAAGTCGTCGCGCCCGCCGTTCTCGATCGCGCGCCGCACGCAAGCCGCCTGCTCCGCCGTTCCGTTCTGCATCACGTAGATGAGCGGCAGCGTCGGCTTGCCCTCCGCCAGATCGTCGCCAAGATGCTTGCCGGTCTCGGCCTCGGCGCCGGAATAATCGAGCACGTCGTCGATCAGCTGGAAAGCCGTACCGAGGTGCATTCCGTAATCGGCCATGCAGCGCTCGATCTCCGGCGAGGCGCCGCCGATGATCGCCCCGATCTGCGCGGCGGCCTCGAACAGCTTCGCCGTCTTGTAGCGGATCACCTGCAGATAGGCGGCTTCGTCGACGTCGGCGTCATGGCAGTTCATCAACTGCAGAACCTCGCCCTCGGCGATCACGTTGGTCGCATCGGACAGCACGCGCATGACGCGCAGGTCGCCGATGTCGACCATCATCTGGAACGCCCGCGAGTGCAGAAAGTCGCCGACGAGAACGCTGGCCGCGTTGCCGAACATCGTATTCGCCGTTTCGCGGCCGCGGCGCAGCGCCGATTCGTCGACCACGTCGTCGTGCAACAGCGTCGCAGTGTGGATGAACTCGACGACCGCCGCCGCTTCGTGGTGATGCACCCCGCGATAGGAGAGCGCACCGGCGGCCAGCAGCACCAGCGCCGGACGCAGTCGCTTGCCGCCTCCCTGGATGATGTATTCGGCGACCTGCCGCACGAGGACGACGTCGGAATGCAGGTGCTTGCGGATCACCGCATCGACCGCTTTCATATCCGGCTCGATCAGGTTGTACAACTGCTCCAGTTTCACGGCGCGGCGCCCTTGAAAATAAACCGGCGAATGGTAGGCGGCGCCCGCAGGCGCGTCAAGCGCGGCCTGCCGGCGCACACCGCCAAAAAGGGAGCGAACCCTTTGACTTGGCTAACAAAATACGTATAATGCGCGGTTCTTTGTTTGTGTTTCACCTTGTTCAGTTCTTTGGAGTCCAACATGTACGCGGTCATAAAAACCGGCGGCAAGCAATATCGCGTTGTCGCTGGCGAAAAATTGAAAATAGAACAGATACCGGCAGAAGTTGGCGCAGAAATCACGATTGACCAGATCCTCATGGTAGGTGAAGGCGAGTCCGTGAAGATCGGCGCCCCGCTCGTCGCTGGTGCTTCCGTCAAGGCCACCGTCCTCTCGCAGGGCCGCCACGACAAGATCCGCATCTTCAAGATGCGTCGTCGCAAGCACTACCAGAAGCATCAGGGCCATCGCCAGAACTACACCGAAATCCGCATCGACGGCATCTCGGCCTAACAGAAAGGAAACTGACTCATGGCACACAAAAAAGCAGGCGGCAGTTCCCGTAACGGCCGCGACTCAGAATCGAAGCGCCTTGGCGTGAAGCGCTACGGCGGCCAACTGGTTCTTGCCGGCAACATCATCGTCCGCCAGCGCGGCACCGAGTTCCACCCGGGCGAGAATGTCGGGATCGGCAAGGATCACACGCTGTTCGCACTGGTTGAAGGCCGCGTTCAGTTCACGATCAAGGGCGCCCAGCGCCGTCGCACGGTCAGCATCCTTCCCGCTGCCTGAACGACGTAGCGGCTCAGCCGCTGTAACATCCAGCCGCAGAAAAAGCCCTATCCTTGCGGTAGGGCTTTTTGTTTGTAACCTCCGCAACACCGCAACCACTAGAGACTGACCCATGAAATTCATCGACGAGGCGAAAATTTTTGTAGCAGCCGGCGACGGCGGCAACGGCATCGTCTCGTTCCGGCGCGAGAAGTTCGTGCCGATGGGCGGCCCCGACGGCGGCGACGGCGGTCGCGGCGGCAGCGTTTATGCCGTGGCCGACCGCAACATCAACACCCTGATCGAATACCGCTACACCCGCAAGTTCCTCGCCCAGCGCGGCGAGAACGGCGGCTCCACCGACTGCTACGGCAAGGGCGGCGACGACATCACCCTGCACTTGCCGGTCGGCACGGTGATCGCCGACGTAAACAGCAACGAGATCGTCGCCGACCTCGATGTCGACGGCAAGAAAGTGCTGATCGCCAAAGGCGGCCGCGGCGGCCTCGGCAACATCCACTTCAAATCCAGCGTCAACCGCGCGCCGCGCCAGTGCACCAAGGGCGAGGCGGGCGAAGAGCGCGACCTGCGCCTCGAACTGCGCGTCCTGGCCGACGTCGGCCTGCTCGGCCAGCCGAATGCCGGCAAGAGCACCTTCATCCGCGCCGTCTCGGCGGCCCGCCCCAAGGTCGCCGACTATCCCTTCACCACGCTGCACCCCAACCTCGGCGTCGTGCGCGTGAGCGACACCAAGAGCTTCGTGATCGCCGATATCCCCGGCCTGATCGAAGGCGCAGCGGACGGCGCCGGTCTCGGCATCCGTTTTCTAAAGCACCTGGCACGCACGCGAGTCCTGCTGCACATCGTCGACCTCGCCCCCTTCGATCCGGAAGCTGACCCCGCCCGCGACGCGCGCGCCATCGTCGGCGAACTCGAAAAATACAGCCCGGAACTCGCCGAGAAACCGCGCTGGCTGGTCCTCAACAAGCTCGACCTGATCCCGGAGGAAGAGCGCGAACAGCGCGTCGCCGATTTCCTGCAGGCCTACGGGCATACCGGCCCCTGCTACCGGATCAGCGCAATCAACGGCGACGGCTGCCGCGAACTGGTCTACAAGCTGCAGGAAGCGCTCGATCAACTTGCGCCGCTCCCGCCGCTGGCGCTGAACGACAACGACGAACACTTTCCCGACGACGCCTCCGAAGAACCCTCCGCATGAGCACGCCGACCCGCATCGCCACCGCCCGCCGCCTCGTCATCAAGGTCGGCTCCGCCCTCGTCACCAACAACGGCGAAGGCCTCGACCTTGCCGCGATCGGCGAATGGGCGCGGCAGATCGCGGCGCTGCGCAAGGCCGGCAAGGAAGTCGTCCTCGTATCCTCCGGCGCCATCGCCTGCGGCATGCAGCGCCTCGGCTGGAGCCGGCGTCCGCACGCCGTCCATGAGCTGCAGGCCGCCGCCGCCGTCGGCCAGATGGGCCTCGCGCAGGTCTATGAAAGCGCCTTCGCCGGTCACGGCCTGTGCACCGCGCAAATCCTGCTCACACACGACGACCTCTCCGACCGCAAGCGCTACCTCAACGCCCGCGCAACGCTGACCACCCTGCTCGAACTCGGCGTCGTCCCGATCATCAACGAGAACGACACCGTCGTCACCGACGAAATCAAGTTCGGCGACAACGACACGCTCGGCGCGCTGGTCGCCAACCTCGTCGAAGCCGAGTGCCTGATCATCCTCACCGACCAACTGGGCCTGTTCACCGCCGACCCGCGCAAGGACCCGAGCGCCACCCTGATCGGAGAAGCGCGCGCCGGCGACCCGGCGCTCGAAGCCATGGCCGGCGGCGCCGGCACACAGTACGGCAAGGGCGGCATGATCACCAAGGTGATCGCCGCCAAGCGCGCTGCGCGCAGCGGCGCACACACGGTCATCGCCAGCGGCCGCGAAGCCGACGTGATGCCCCGCCTGGCGCGCGGCGAAGCCGTCGGCACCCTGCTCGCTGCCGAAACGCCGCCGCTCGCGGCGCGCAAGCAATGGCTGGCCGACCATCTGCAACTCGCCGGAAAACTGATTCTCGATGCCGGTGCGATCAAGGCCCTGCAGGAAGGCAAGAGCCTGCTGCCGATCGGCGTCATCGAAGCGCAAGGCGACTTCGAGCGCGGCGCCGCCGTCGCCTGCCTTTCGGCCGAAGGCCGGGAAATTGCCCGCGGCCTGACCAACTACGGCAGCAGCGACGCCCGCCGCATCGCCCGCCACGCCAGCCAGGAGATCGAAGAAATCCTCGGCTTCATCGAAGAAGAGGAAATCATTCATCGGGACAACCTCATGCTCGTTTGAATCGGAAGGAAACACCTCAACAAAGAAAAAGCCCGCCAAAGCGGGCTTTTTCTTTGTGTACAGCGCCGATTTACAAGACCTCAGCACACAATAGAAACGAGCGCCGAAGCGCCCGTTTTTTTTGACTAACCGACCGAAGTCAGATTAGAAGGAGTGACGCACGCCGACTTGGAAGCCGGACAGGGTCGCACCGTAGGTACCGACGGGGGTCGAACCAGTGGCATTCACGCCGACCGAGTTGATGCCGAAATCGTAACCAGCGTTTTCGTCGTTAGCCAGACGCGAGTAGGTTGCCTTCAGCAGGGTGCGCTTGGACAGGCTGTGCTCGTAACCGAGAGCGAACAGCTTGGCACCAGTCTTGTCCAGGGAAGTACCACCTTCCTTCAGATCTTTAGCTTGGTAGTACTGAGCGACCAGCTTGCCAGCGGCGGTCACGTTGTAGGTACCACCAATACCCCAAACGTTCTGCTTAAGGGTGTCAGCACCGTTGCTGTCGAGCTTGACCTGATCGAAAGCCAGACGCACGGTAGCCACGCCGAAGTCGTAGGAGCCGCCCAGACGCAGATCCTTGGCCTTGGTGTTGTCGTCGTTGCCGACGGAAACGTGGTTGTAGGTCAGACCAGCCATGATCGGGCCGTTCTTGTAGACCGCACCGACGTCGTAGCCCTTGGTGTCGATCTTCGTAAAATCGTTCTGGCTCTTGTTTTCGTTAGCCACGTAAGCGGCCGTCAGGGTCACGCCACCCAGATTGGGGGAAACGTAAGCAACGGCATTTTTCCAACGGGTATCGAACAGCGAGGTACAGGTTGCGGAACGACCGCAGCCCGAATTTACGATGTTGTTGGAGCTATCAACACCGAAGGTCGTGGCGTTGCCCAGCTTGCCCAGCAGAGCGGTGTTAGCGCCGATGCCGGTGGCACCGGAGAACACGTCCAGGGAGGCGCCCAGCGCGCGGGTCGGGCCGGTCAGGTTACCAGCAACCACGGTACCGAAACCGCCGCTCAGACCAACGAACGAATCGCGGGTCGCACCGAAGGTGCCAGCAACATCAAAACCGACCGCGCTCTCGAATTGGAAAACAGCATTCAGGCCGTTGCCCAGAGCTTCAACGCCCTTGAAACCGATATACGACGAGTTGGTCGACACGCGGGTCATATTGCCCAAGTTACGACCATCAGTAGCGGTGTAAACAGGAGCGGCGGCAGTGCCGGTGTTAGTAACAGTAGCATCAGCACCGCTGGACTTGACGACGTCAAACGTCGAGTCGGCAACGCCGTAGATAGTGACGTTCGACTGGGCGAAAGCAGCACCGGAAACCAGACCGGCAACAGCCAGCGCGATGAATTTCTTTTGCATTGTGAATCTCCTCTAGGTTTGAGATCGACGGAGCTTGCTGCTGCCCCACCGGGTCTTACCTCTCTGGAAACGAGAAGTTGGACGGATTGTGGCAAACGGGGGTACCCCGGGGCAACCTTGACGTACCAATTTGCCCCGAGGCGGCGCCGACCTTGTTGTGTTTTTGCAACAAGGTCGGCGAATCAGGCGCTGAACAGGGCCGCCAGCGCTTCGCCCGGTTCGGGGGCGCGCATGAAGGCTTCGCCGACGAGGAAGGCATGGACGGCGTTTCCACGCATCAGAGCAACGTCCGGCGCGGCGAGGATGCCGCTTTCGGTGACGACGATGCGCCCGGCCGGGATGCGCGGAAGGAGGTCGAGCGTGGTCTGCAGGCTGACTTCGAAACTGCGCAGGTTGCGATTGTTGATGCCGACGAGCGGCGTCTGCAACTGCAGCGCGACGTCGAGCTCGGCGCCGTCGTGCACTTCGACGAGGACGCCCATGCCGTAGCCGTGAGCGATCGCTTCGAATTCGCGCATGGTCGCCAGATCGAGCGCCGAGGCGATGAGCAGGATGGCGTCGGCGCCCATGGCGCGGGCTTCATGCACTTGATAGGCGTCGACCAGGAAGTCCTTGCGCAGGACCGGCAGCGCACAGGCGGCGCGCGCGGCTTGCAGGTACTCGGCGTCGCCCTGGAAGAACTGGCGGTCGGTGAGCACCGAGAGGCAGGCGGCGCCGTTCGCCTCGTAGCTGGCGGCGATCTCCGCCGGGCGGAAATCGGCGCGCAGGACGCCCTTGGACGGGCTGGCCTTCTTGATCTCGGCGATCACGGCCGCCTTGCCGGCGGCGATCTTGCTGCGCAGGGCACCGACGAAATCGCGCGGCGCGGGCTGCGCCTCGGCTTCGGCGCGGACGGCGGCGAGCGGACGGCGGGCAGAGGCGGCGGCGACTTCCTCGCGTTTGACGGCGAGTATCTTGTTCAGGATGTCGGATTTCGTCATGCCGCGAATCCTTGCGTGACGCGGACAAACTCGTCGAGCTTAGCGCGTGCGGCGCCGCTGGCGATGGCTTCGCGCGCCAGTTCGATGCCTTGCGGGATCGAACTGGCGACGTTGGCAACATAAAGGGCCGTACCGGCGTTGAGCGCAACGATCTCGCGTGCGGTGCCGGCGACATTGCCCAGCGCCGAGAACACCATCTCCTTCGATTCCTGCGCGTTGCTCACGCGCAGGCTGCGATTGGAAGCCATCTGCAGACCGAAATCTTCCGGATGAATTTCATATTCGCTGACCTGGCCGTCCTTCAGTTCACCGACCATCGTCGCCGCACCGAGCGAGATTTCGTCCATGCCGTCCTTGCCGTAGACCACCAGCACATGCTTCGCGCCGAGGCGCTCCATGACGCGAACCAGAATGCCGACCAGATCGGGATGGAAAACGCCGAGCAGCGTATTCGGCGCGCCGGCCGGATTGGTCAGCGGGCCGAGGATATTGAATATGGTGCGCACGCCCATTTCACGGCGGACCGGCGCCACGTTCTTCATCGCCAGGTGATGGCTCGGGGCGAACATGAAGCCGATTCCCGTGGCGGCCAGACACTCGCCGACCTGCGTCGGCGTCAGCATGATGTTGGCGCCGAGCGCCTCGAGCAGATCGGCGCTGCCGGAGCTGGAGGAAACGCTGCGGCCACCGTGCTTGGCTACCTTGGCTCCCGCTGCCGCCGCTACGAACATCGCCGAGGTGGAAATATTGAAAGTGTGCGCGCCGTCGCCGCCAGTGCCGACGATGTCGACGAAGTTGGCGTTGTCAGCCACCTCGATGCGCGTCGAGAGTTCGCGCATGACCTGCGCCGCGGCGGTGATTTCGCCGACCGTTTCCTTCTTGACGCGCAGGCCGGTGAGAATGGCCGCGATCATCACCGGCGACACCTCGCCGCCCATGATCTGGCGCATCAGTGAAACCATTTCATCGTGGAATATCTCGCGGTGCTCGATGACCCGCGTCAGGGCGTCCTGCGGCTTCATTGCGCGTGCTCCTTCAGGAAGTTGTCGAGCAGGTCGTGGCCGCGCTCGGTAAGGATGGACTCCGGGTGGAACTGCACGCCCTCGACCGGCAGCGTCTTGTGCCGCACGCCCATGATTTCGCCGTCGTCTGTCCAGGCGGTGATCTCCAGGCAGTCGGGCAGCGACTCGCGCTCGATGGCGAGCGAGTGGTAGCGCGTGCAGGTGAGCGGATTGGGCAGCCCGCGGAAGACGCCGACGTCCTTGTGATGAACCGGCGACACCTTGCCGTGCATCAGCTTCTTGGCGTGCACGACGCGCCCGCCGAAGGCTTCGCCGATCGACTGGTGGCCGAGGCAGACGCCGAGCAGGGGAATCTTGCCGGCGAACTCGCGGATCGCGGCGAGCGAGACGCCGGCCTGCGCCGGCGTGCAGGGGCCGGGCGAAATCACCAGATAGTCGGGGCGCAGGCGCGCGATCTCGGCGAGCGAGATGGCGTCGTTGCGGAACACCTTGACCTCCTGCCCGAGCTCGCCGAAATACTGCACTAGGTTGTAGGTGAAGGAATCGTAGTTGTCGATCATCAGCAGCATGGCCGGCCTCTCATTCGAAACGGGTGTCGAGGCCGTGCTCGGCCAGTTCCGCCGCGCGCAGGACGGCGCGGGCCTTGTTCTGGGTTTCCTGCCATTCGGACGCCGGATCGGAATCGGCGACGATGCCGGCGCCGGCCTGGACGTGCATCTGGCCGTCTTTGACCACCGCGGTACGGATCGCGATGGCGATGTCCATGTCGCCGTGGAAGCCGAGGTAGCCGACCGCGCCGGCGTAGATGCCGCGGCGCACCGGCTCCAGTTCGTCGATGATTTCCATGGCGCGCACCTTGGGCGCGCCGGATACGGTGCCGGCCGGGAAGGTGGCCTTCAGCACGTCGAGCGCGTCGAGCCCCGGCTGCAGCTTGCCTTCGACGTTGGAGACGATGTGCATCACGTGCGAGTAGCGCTCGACGATCATGTTCTCGGTAAGTTTGACGCTACCCACCCGCGCGACGCGGCCGGCGTCGTTACGTCCGAGGTCGAGCAGCTGCACGTGCTCGGCGCGCTCCTTCTCGTCGGCCAGCAGCTCGGCGGCGAGCGCCTGGTCCTCCTCGAACGAGGCGCCGCGCTTGCGCGTGCCGGCGATCGGCCGCACCGTCACCGTGTCGCCTTCGAGGCGCACGAGGATTTCGGGCGAGGCGCCGACGACGTGGAAGTCCTCGAAATCGAAGTAGAACATGTAGGGCGAGGGATTGAGCGAGCGCAACGAGCGGTAGAGCGCCATCGGGCTGGCGCCGAGCGGCTTGCTCATGCGCTGCGAAAGGACGACCTGCATGATGTCGCCCTCGGTGATGTACTGCTTGGCCTTCTGCACGGCCTGCTTGAACTGCGCTTCGCCGAAGACCGAGATGGCCGGCTGCGAGGCTTTCGCCGTTTCCGCCGGAATCTGCACCGGCGCGCGCAGCCTGGCGAGCAGTTCCTTGAGGCGCGCCTGCGCCTTCTGGAAGGCACCGGGAACGCCGGGCTCGGCATAGACGACGAGCGAGAGCTTGCCGGACAGGTTGTCGACGACGGCGATTTCCTCGGAGAGCAGCAGGACGATGTCCGGCGTGCCGAGGTCGCCCGGCTTCTGCGTGCGCGTCAGGCGCGTTTCGACGTAGCGCACGGTGTCGTAACCGAAGCAGCCGACGAGGCCGCCGCAGAAACGCGGCAGGCCGGCCGACGGCGCGGCGCGGAAGCGCTTCATGAACTTGCCGATGAAATCGAGCGGATTGGTGTCGTCCTCGCGCTCGGCGATGCGGTTGCCGGTGAGCACCAGCACCTGATGGCCGTTCACGACGACGCGCGTCGGGCTGGCGAGCCCGATGATCGAGTAGCGGCCGAAGCGCTCGCCGCCCTGCACCGATTCGAGCAGATACGTATACGGGCCGTTGGCGAGCTTCAGGTAGATCGAGAGCGGGGTGTCGAGATCGGCGAAGGTCTCGAGGGTGACCGGGATGCGGTTGTAGCCTTGCGCGGCGAGCGCGTTGAATTCTGTTTCGTTCATTGCAATCTCACAAAAACGGGTCTGACGAAAGGAAGGTACGGACGTGCAGAACTACCGGCGCCATGTGCGCCAGCCGCACCAGGAATCGAGATTCCGGGTACGGGCTGCAACGTTCTCCTTCAATTCAGCCGCGTTCTTGCGAGTCACAATGAGTTTCTGACGAAAATTAGATGGTGCGGGCGGCGCTATCGACCGCGATCGGCCACGAAGCGCGCTGCCTCGACGAGGCTGGATACTAGCGCATCGCAATCGGCGCTGTCCACCGGCCGCCCTTCGTTGTAGCCGTAGGGGACGCAGAGCACCGGGCTGCCGGCGGCGCGCGCCGCGTCGATGTCGTTCGCCGAGTCGCCGATATGCAGATTGGCGGCCGGCCGCGAGCCGAGCAACGCGCAGGCGTGCAGGATCGGTTCGGGGCGCGGCTTCTTGTACGGCAGCGTGTCGCCGGAAACGACCGCGGCGAAATACGTGTGCAGCCCCATGCGCGCGAGCAGCGGCGCGGTGAATGCGGCCGGCTTGTTGGTCACCACCGCAAGCGGCAGACCGAGCGCGCGCAGTGCGTCGAGCCCTTCGACGACGCCCGGGTAGATGCGCGTCGCGCTGCCGTTGAGCGCCGTGTAGTGCTTCTGGAAGACGGCGATGCCGTCGGCCAGCAGCGCCGGCGCCGGCGGCGCGCCGTCGCTCAGACAGCGCTCGACGAGCACCGCCATGCCCTTGCCGACGAAACTGTGAATCTCGGCCTGGCTGCGCGGCGCGCGCCCGAGTTCGACGAGCATCGCGTTGCAGCCGGCGGCGAGGTCGGCGATGGTGTCGAGCAGCGTGCCGTCAAGGTCGAGGGTGACCGACTCGAAGCGCATCAGACGGAGGCCAGCTCGGCGCGCATGGCGTCTATCGTCGCCTTGTAGTCAGGCGTACCGTAGATGGCCGAGCCGGCGACGAAGGTGTCGGCGCCGGCACGGGCGATCTCGGCGATGTTGTCGACCTTCACGCCGCCGTCGATCTCGAGGCGGATGCGCCGGCCGCTCTCGCGCTCGTAGGCGTCGAGCCGGGCGCGCGCCGCCTTGAGCTTGGCGAGCGTTCCCGGAATGAACTTCTGCCCGCCGAAGCCGGGGTTCACGCTCATCAGGAGGACGACGTCGAGCTTGTCCATCACGTAATCCATGTGGTCGAGCGGCGTCGCCGGGTTGAAGACGAGGCCGGCCTGGCAGCCGTTTTCGCGGATCAGCGAGAGCGTGCGGTCGATGTGCTCGGAGCCTTCCGGGTGGAAGGTGATGATGTTGGCGCCGGCCCTGGCGAAATCGGGAACGATGCGGTCGACCGGCTTGACCATCAGGTGCACGTCGATCGGCGCCCGGGTCAGCGGACGGATCGCCTCGCAGACGAGCGGGCCGATCGTCAGGTTGGGCACGTAGTGGTTGTCCATCACGTCGAAATGGATCCAGTCGGCACCGGCGGCGACGACGTTGACGACTTCCTCGCCGAGCCTGGCGAAGTTGGCGGACAGAATGCTGGGGGCGATGACGTGCATGGCGCGGGCCTGTTGGGCAAAGGAGCGATTTTACCGCGAATGCCTGCCTTTGCCGCGAATGTACCGATGCGCCGCCCTCCGCGAACCCGCCGCCGCTTTGCTTGTCAGACACCACGCTTTGGTGTGCAATGCCGATCACCCCTCAACTTCCCCCGACATCCATGGCCGAGAGCAAGAAATACGACATCGCCGTCAGCGCCGTTCCGCAGTTCATCGCCGACCAGTCGGCCCCGGACAACGACCGCTACGTGTTCGCCTACACGATCACCATCGAGAACGTCGGCACCGTGGCGGCGCAGCTGATCTCGCGCCACTGGATCATCACCGACGCCGGCGACGAGGTGCAGGAAGTGCGCGGGCTCGGCGTCGTCGGCCATCAGCCGCTGCTGCAGCCCGGCGAGCGCTTCGAATACACGAGCGGCTGCCAGCTCGACACTCCGGTCGGCACGATGCGCGGCAGCTACCAGATGACTGCCGAGGACGGAACGCAGTTCGAAGCCTGCATCCCCGAGTTCACGCTCGCCGTGCCGCGCGTTCTGCACTGATCCCTTGGGCCTCGAACGCAGCTACGCGCTGATCGCGCCCTTCTACGACGCGGCGCTCGCCGCCGCGACGCGGGGCGCCCGGCGGGCCAGCCTGACGGAACTGCCCGAGCCCCCGGCGCGCGTGCTGCTCAACGGCGTCGGCACCGGCCTCGATCTTCCCCTCCTGCCGCCGCAGCACCGCTACACCGGCCTCGACCTGACGCCGGCGATGCTGCGCCGGGCGCTGACGCAGCGCGGCGCGCTGGACTTCCGCGGCGTGCTCGGCGACGCGCAGCGCCTGCCTTTCGCCGACACCAGCTTCGAGCACGCGGTGCTGCACCTGATCCTGGCCGTCGTCCCCGACCCCGCCGCCTGCCTCGCCGAAACCGCGCGCGTGCTGGCGCCCGGCGGCCAGATCCTGATCTTCGACAAGTTCCTGCAGCCCCGGCAGCGCGCGCCCCTGCGCCGCCTGTTCAACCCGCTGCTGCGCCGGGTGGCGACGCGCCTCGACGTGGTCTTCGAGGACGTGCTCGCCGCCGTGCCGGAACTGACCCTGAAAAGCAACCAGCCGGCGCTTGCGTCCGGCTGGTTCAGGTTGATACGGCTGCAGAAAACCGCCTGACGGCGGCGGTCGGCTAGCTCCGGTAGTCGGCGTTGATCTTCACGTAGTCGTACGAGAAATCGCAGGTATAAACGTTGCTGCGCGCCGCGCCGCGCCCGAGGTCGACGCGCACGGCGATCTCGACCTGCTGCATGATGCGGGCGCCGTCTTCCTCGCGGTACGTCGCCGCCCGCCCGCCGAGTTCGGCGACCAGGATTTCCTCGCCGGCGCTGGCCAGCCAGACGCGCACGCCGTTCACGTCGAGATCCTTGATCCCGGCGTAGCCGATCGCGGCCAGGATGCGTCCGAGATTGGGGTCGGATGCGAAGAAGGCGGTCTTCACCAGCGGCGAATGGCCGATCGCGTAGCCGACGCGCTTGCACTCGTCGCGCTCCTTGCCGCCTTCGACGGCGATCGTCATGAACTTGGTCGCGCCCTCGCCGTCGCGGATGATGGCCTGCGCCAGCTCGACGGCGACGGCGATCACCGCCGCGCGCAGCTGCGCGTAGCCGGCGGCCGAAGCGTCGGCAAACTCGAGGCCGGACTGGCCGCTGGCGATCAGGATGAAGGAATCGTTGGTCGAGGTGTCGCCGTCGACCGTGATGCAATTGAACGACTCGTCGGCCGCCTCGCGCACCAGCTGGCGCAGCAGCGGCGCGGCGATGCCGGCGTCGGTGGCCATGAAGCCGAGCATGGTCGCCATGTTCGGCTTGATCATGCCGGCGCCCTTGCTGATGCCGGTGATCGTCACCGTCCTGCCGCCGATGTCGACACGGCGCGAGGCGGCCTTGGCGACGGTGTCGGTCGTCATGATGGCGTGCGCGGCGGCGTGCCAGTTGTCGGCTTTCAGATCGTCGGCGCAGGCCGGCAGGCCGCCGAGTAGACGCTCGACCGGCAGCGGTTCGAGGATGACGCCGGTCGAGAAAGGCAGCACCTGCCGCTCTTCAATGCCAAGCAGCTTGCCGACCCCGGAACAGGTCTGCCAGGCCGCCTGCACGCCGGGCTCGCCGGTGCCGGCGTTGGCGATGCCTGTGTTGATGACCAGCGCGCGAATCTCGCTGCCGAGCTCCAGATGGCGGCGGCAGAGCTGGACCGGCGCGGCGCAGAAGCGATTCTCGGTGAACACGCCGGCGACGCGGCAGCCGGGGTCGAGCGCGAGCAGCGTCAGATCGCGGCGATTCGCCTTGCGGATGCCGGCTTCGGCAACGCCGAGGCGGACGCCGGCGACGGGGAACAGGACTTCGGGAGCGGGCGTCTGATAATTGACTGGCATTTTCTAGAATCTCCAAACGCAGAGGCACAGAGACCGAACGCTCTCTGTGCCTCCTTACCGATGGGAAAACCGGTCGGTTCCGGGAATTAACTCAGCTTGCCGTGACAGTGCTTGTACTTCTTGCCCGAACCGCAGGGACAGGGATCGTTGCGCCCGGTCTGCGGCGCGGCGCGCACCGGCTGCGGCGCCTGCGCGCCTTCTTCGTCGCCTTCGCCGGCGGTCTTGCCGAGCGCCTCGTCGTAGTCGGCGTGGTGGTACTGGACGTTCTGCACCTCGGCGTGCGGCGCGCTTTCCTCGACGTCCTCGGCCGAGCGGACCTGAACGGTCATCAGCAGACGGGTGACGTCGGCGCGCACGCTGTCGAGCAGAGACTGGAAGAGTTCGAAGGCTTCGCGCTTGTATTCCTGCTTCGGATTCTTCTGCGCATAGCCGCGCAGATGGATGCCCTGGCGCAGGTGGTCGAGCGCCGCCAGGTGCTCGCGCCAGTGCGTATCCAGGCTCTGCAGCATGACGTTGCGTTCGAACTGGTGGAAGGAATCGGCGCCCACCAGCTCGACCTTCGCCGCGTACGCGCTGTCGGCGGCGGCGACGATGCGCTTGAGGATGTCCTCCTCGCCGAGGGTCGGTTCGCTCTTGAACCATTCGACGATCGGCAGCTGCAGCTGCAATTCGGCAGCGAGCGCATTTTCCAGCAGCGGCAGATCCCACTGCTCTTCGACGCTGTCGGCCGGGACGTAGATGCGGAAGGTGTCGTGCAGTACGCCATGACGCATCGCGGTGACCGTTTCCGAGATGTCCTCGGTCTCCAGCAGCTCGTTGCGCTGCTGGTAGATGACCTTGCGCTGGTCGTTGGCAACGTCGTCGTATTCGAGCAGCTGCTTGCGGATGTCGAAGTTGCGCGCCTCGACCTTGCGCTGCGCCGACTCGAGCGAACGCGAAACGAGCGGATGCTCGATCGGCTCGCCTTCCGGCATCTTCAGGCGCTCCATGATCGCCTTCAGGCGCTCGCCGGCGAAGATGCGCAACAGCGAATCGTCGAGCGACAGGTAGAAACGCGAGGAACCGGGATCGCCCTGGCGGCCGGAACGACCGCGCAGCTGGTTGTCGATGCGCCGCGATTCGTGGCGCTCGGAGCCGATGATGTGCAGGCCCCCGGCGGCCAGGACCTGATCGTGCAGGGTCTGCCACTCGGCCTTGATCGCGGCGATGCGCGCATCCTTCTCCGCGGCGGACAGGGTCTCGTCGTCGCGCAGCAGGGAGATCTGCTTCTCGATGCTGCCGCCGAGCACGATGTCGGTGCCGCGGCCGGCCATGTTGGTGGCGATGGTGACGACGCCGGGACGGCCGGCCTGGATGACGATCTCGGCTTCGCGCGCGTGCTGCTTGGCGTTGAGCACCTGATGCGGAATCTTTTCGTGGTCGAGCAGCGCCGAGAGCAGTTCCGAGTTCTCGATCGAGGTAGTGCCGACCAGCACCGGCTGACCGCGCTCGCGGCAGGCGCGGATGTCGGCGACGATCGCCTCGTGCTTCTCCTTGGCGGTGCGGAAGATCTGGTCGTTGTTGTCCTTGCGCTGCATCGGCCGGTTGGTCGGAATGACGACCGTTTCGAGACCGTAGATCTGCTGGAATTCGTAGGCTTCGGTGTCGGCCGTGCCGGTCATGCCGGACAGTTTGCCGTACATGCGGAAGTAGTTCTGGAAGGTGATCGAGGCCAGCGTCTGGTTCTCGTTCTGGATATTCACGCCTTCCTTGGCCTCGACCGCCTGGTGCAGGCCGTCCGACCAGCGGCGGCCGGACATCAGGCGACCGGTGAATTCGTCGACGATGACCACTTCGCCGTTCTGCACCACGTAGTGCTGGTCCTTGTGGAACAGGTTGTGGGCGCGCAGCGCGGCGTAGAGGTGGTGGATCAGCAGGATGTTGGCCGCGTCGTAGAGGCTGCCGCCTTCCGGCAGGATGCCGAGGCGGGCGAGGATCTGCTCGGCGTTCTCGTGGCCGGCCTCGCTCATCAGCACCTGATGGCCCTTTTCGTCGACCCAGTAGTCGCCCGGGCCGTTCTCCTCCTGGCAGCGCACGAGCATCGGCGCCACCTGGTTCATGCGCACGTAGAGGTCGGTATGATCCTCGGCCTGGCCGGAGATGATCAGCGGCGTGCGCGCCTCGTCGATCAGGATCGAATCGACCTCGTCGACGATGGCGAAATTGAGCTTGCGCTGCACGCGCTCGCCGGCCGTGTAGACCATGTTGTCGCGCAGATAGTCGAAGCCGAACTCGTTGTTGGTGCCGTAGGTGATGTCGGCCGCGTAGGCGGCCTGCTTGGCGTCGTGCTCCATCTGCGACAGATTGACGCCGACGGAAAGGCCGAGGAAGCGGTGCAGACGCCCCATCCACTCGGCGTCGCGGCTGGCCAGGTAGTCGTTGACCGTGATCACGTGCACGCCGTTGCCGGACAGCGCGTTGAGGTAGGACGGCAACGTGGCGACCAGCGTCTTGCCTTCGCCGGTGCGCATTTCGGCGATCTTGCCAAAGTGCAGGACCATGCCGCCGATCATCTGCATGTCGAAGTGGCGCATGCCGAGGACGCGCTTGCCGGCTTCGCGGACGACCGCAAAGGCCTCGGGCAGCAGGGCGTCGAGCGTTTCGCCGGCGGCGAGCCGGGCCTTGAATTCGGCGGTCTTGCCGCGCAACTCGTCGTCGGACAGGGCGCTGATCGACGCCTCCAAACCATTGATCTGACGAACGATCTGGGAATACTGCTTGATCAGCCGGTCGTTGCGGCTGCCGAAAATCTTCTTGAGTAGGCCGGAAATCATTCTTGGTGTGGTAGCGAAGGCTGAAAGGGGGCGATTCTAGCATGCGCCCCGACGCGGCGCGGCGGCGCGCGCCCGGTCGGGTCCGCGCCTAGCGGCGCGGCGCTGCGGGGCGGGCCGGCGACGCGGCCTGCTGGGCGGCGAGCAGGGGACTCTGTTGCCCGTTCTGCTGCAGGAAGCGGGCCGGGTTTTGCGCGACGCCGTTGTAGCGCACCTCGAAATGCAGGTGCGGCCCCGTCGAACGCCCCGTGTTGCCGCTCGCGGCGATGGACTGCCCGCGCTTGACGAGTTGTCCGGCCTTGACGCGCATCGACGACAGATGGGCGTAGCGGCTCGAAAATCCGTTGCCGTGATCGATATCGATCATGTTTCCGTACTGCGGGTGCATCTCGGCGGTGACGACGATGCCGCCCGCCGCCGACACCACCTCGGTGCCCGGCGACACGACGAAATCGATTCCCTCGTGCATGGCGCTGACGCTGAGCATCGGGTCGGCGCGCACGCCGAAGGTCGAGCCGATGCGCACGTCCTTGACCGGAACGATGGTCGGCAACAGGCTGTTGCGGATGCGCTGGTCCATCAGGCGGCTCTCGAGGACCGACAGGGTATCGGCCCGGTGCTCGACCAGACTCGCCAGACGATCGAGCTCGCGCTGCAATTCCTCGCCGGACAGCGCCTGGTCGGCGCCGGACGGAACGAAAGGACCGCCCTGCCCGCCGGGCACCGGTTTGGCGTCGAGCGGCCGCTCGCCCAGCTTGATGCCGGACAGCGACGAAATGCGCTCGCCCAGTGCGTCGAGCTGCAGGAGCTGCGCCTGCATTTCACCGAGGCGTCCGGCCATCGCGTTCAGGTTGTCGCGCACGAAAACCTGCGTCTTCTGGGCTTCGTTCTGCTGTACGGCAACGACCAGGCTCTGCACGAAAGGAAGACGGAAAGCGACGCTGGCGTAGGAAAACAGAAAAGACGTGCCGAGCAGCAGGCAAATCACGACGAAAAGACCCAAAGCCAGCATGCGGCGCGTGACGACCAGGGTCTTCGCGGTTGCCAGACGATTGGAGACGAGAATAATATGCAAAGTTGCCTCTCCTCGAAGTTCCCGATGCACAACTCACTCGAAAACTATCTCGAAGCCGCCGACGGCGCCGGCAAAGTGCTGGCACACGCGCGACTGCTCATGAAGCTGACGCGCCTGTATGAAGGATTCGCGCCCGCGCACCTGAGCCACGCAAGCTGCGTGGCCAATTACAAGTCGGGGGTTGTCGTTATCCACGCCGAAAGTGGCGCGGTCGCCGCCAAGCTGCGCCAGATGGCACCGTCGCTGGCGGACGAGTTTTGTAAAAAGGGCCTCGAGTGTAGCGGGGTTCAGGTCAAAGTGCAAGCCAGGGAAACCCCAACCCAATCAATCACTTCCACCCAAAAACCGCTGAGCGCGAGAACCGGGCGGGAACTTTCCGAACTGACCGGCAGCCTCCCTGACTCGCCGCTGCGCGCGGCGCTGCAGAGCCTGCTGGCGCACGCCGCTATACGGGAATGACGGCGACGCGCTCGAGAATCATCAACGCGAAAACGCCCAGCGCGACGAACAGGGCATAGCGGAACAGGCGCCAGGAAAACGCCAGATACTTCCGATCGCGGGTCAGCAGGAAGGCTGCCACGCCGCCCGCCACCGCGATTACCGTCAGAACCGCCAGCAAGCGCAGCAGCCACATGGCGGTCAGGTCGTCGGCAAGGCCAGCCAGCGCGCCACCGCCTGCGGCGCCAGCGCCTGATCCTCGAAGGTGACGAACTCCCAGGCATCCTCGTTGGCGAGCAGTTCGCGCGCCAGCGCATTGTTCAGCGCATGGCCGGACTTGTGGGCGACGACCGAGGCGAGCAAGGGGTGGCCGAGCAGATAGAGGTCGCCGATCGCGTCTAGCACCTTGTGCTTCACGAACTCGTCGCCGTAGCGGAGGCCATCGGCGTTGAGCACGCGAAACTCGTCGAGCACGACGGCGTTGTCGAGCCCGCCGCCTTGCGCCAGGCCGTTCTCGCGCAGCCACTCGACTTCCTGCATGAAGCCGAAGGTACGGGCGCGGGCGATTTCGCGCACGTACGAGTGCTCGGCGAAATCGAAGGTCACTTCCTGCCCTGTACGGTCGATCGCCGGATGATTGAAGACGATGGAAAACGACATGCGGAAACCGTCGTAGGGCTCGAAGCGCGCCAGTTTGTCGCCTTCGCGCACCTCGATCGGGCGCTTGACGCGGATGAACTTCTTGGCCGCGCCCTGCTCCTCGATGCCTGCCGACTGGATTAGGAAGACGAAGGGCGACGCCGAACCGTCGAGGATCGGCACTTCGGCCGCGTCGAGATCGACGAAGGCGTTGTCGATGCCGAGCCCGGCGAAGGCCGACATCAGATGCTCGATGGTACCGACCTTGGCTCCCGCGTTCTCGAGACAGGAGCACATGCGCGTATCGCCGACCATCAGGGCCGACGCGGGCAGATCGACCACCGGGTCGAGGTCGACGCGGCGGAAGACGATGCCGGTATCCGGCGCGGCCGGACGCAGCGTCATATTGACCTTGACGCCTGAGTGCAGACCGACGCCGGAGGCGCGGATCAGCGATTTGAGCGTGCGCTGTTTGAGCATGTGCTTGAAAAGACGGGGAATCGGCGCATTGTAGCACAAGGCGCCGATTCCCCTTTTGCAGAGAAGGCCGATGACAGCGGAGCGGGCTGTCAGTCGGCTTGCTTGCGCAGGAAGGCCGGGATGTCGTAGCGATCGACGCCGCTGTTCGCCAGCGCCTCGACCGTCGCGCTGCGGCCCTTGCGCACCACTGCCGGCACCGCGTCGAGCGAGCCGTAGTCGATGGCCTGGGCGAAGCCGCCGTCGGTACCGGTCGCCTGCAGGACCGGCGTGTTGATCACTTCGAAGCTCTGCCGCTTGGCCTGCGCCTGGCCGAGGCCCGTGGCGACGACGGTGACGCGGATGTCCTCACCCATGTTCTCGTCGTAGACGGCGCCGAAGATGATGTGCGCGTCCTCGGCGGCGAATTCGCGGACGGTGTTCATCACTTCGTTCACTTCCTTCATCTTCAGGCCGCGCGTCGAGGTGATGTTGACCAGCACGCCCTTGGCGCCCGACAGGTTGATGCCTTCGAGCAGCGGCGAGGCGACGGCCTGCTCGGCGGCGATGCGCGCACGGTCGACGCCGGAGGCGTAGGCCGAACCCATCATGGCCATGCCCATTTCGCTCATCACGGTGCGCACGTCCTCGAAGTCGACGTTGACCAGACCCGGGAAGTTGATGATCTCGGCGATGCCGCCGACGGCGTTGCGCAGCACGTTGTCGGCAGCCTTGAAGGCTTCGTCCATCGACACGTCGTCGCCGAGCACGTCCATCAGCTTGTCGTTGAGGATGACGATCAGCGAATCGACGTGCTTCTGCAGCTCGGCGATGCCGGCTTCGGCGACTTTCAGGCGCTTGCCTTCGAAGGCGAAGGGCTTGGTCACCACGGCCACGGTCAGGATGCCGAGCTCGCGCGCCACTTCGGCAACGATCGGGGCGGCGCCGGTACCGGTGCCGCCACCCATGCCGGCGGTGATGAAGACCATGTGCGCGCCCTTGAGCGATTCGGCGATCCGCTCGCGTTCTTCCAGCGCCGCGCTGCGCCCGGCTTCCGGCTTGGCGCCGGCGCCGAGGCCGGTCTTGCCAAGCTGCAGGCACTGGCTGGCGACGTTGCGCTTGAGCGCCTGGGCGTCGGTGTTGGCGGCGACGAATTCGACGCCGTTGACCCCTTCGCGAATCATGTGATCAACGGCGTTGCCACCGGCGCCACCGACGCCGATCACCTTGATCACGGTCCCCAGGTCGTTGCTGCCCTCTTCCTTGTCGATGATCTCAAACATAGTCGGCTCCTCTGCAAAAAATCGAAAAAATTGAAATTGTCAAAACCCAAAACCCATCAGAAATTTTTCTCGAACCAGGACTTCATCCGGCCGAGCACTTGCTTGAAATCTCTCGTTTCGCGCACCTTGAGGCCGCGCTTGCGTTGCGCCTGCGCTTCGAGCAGCAGGCCGCAGGCGGTCGAAAAGCGCGGATTCTGCACGACGTCGGACAGCGCGCCGGTGTACTTCGGAATTCCCAGGCGCACCGGCATGTGGAAGATCTCCTCGCCGAGTTCGATCATCCCCGGCATCACCGAAGAGCCGCCGGTCAGGACGATGCCCGAGGACAGCACCTCTTCGAAGCCGGAGCGGCGCAGCTCGGCCTGGATCAGTTCGAACAACTCCTCGACGCGCGGCTGGATGACGTCGGCCAGCGCACGGCGCGACAGCTTGCGCGAGGGGCGGTCGTCGACGCCGGCGACGTCGAGCACGTCCTCCGGGTCGGCCAGCTGGGACAGCGCGCAACCGAACTTGCGCTTGATTTCCTCGGCCTCGCGCGTCGGCGTGCGCAGCGCCATCGCGATGTCGTTGGTGATCTGGTCGCCGGCGATCGGAATCACCGAGGTGTGGCGGATGGCGCCCTGCGTCCATACGGCGAGATCGGTGGTGCCGCCGCCGATGTCGATCAGGCAGATGCCGAGGTCCTTCTCGTCCTCGGAGAGCACCGCGTAGCTCGACGCGAGCGGCTGCAGGACGAGGTCGTTCACCTCCAGGCCGCAGCGGCGCACGCACTTGACGATGTTCTGCGCGGCGGAAACGGCGCCGGTCACGATGTGCACCTTCACTTCGAGGCGGAAGCCGCTCATGCCGATCGGCTCGCGGATGCCGTCCTGGTCGTCGATGATGAATTCCTGCGTCAGGATGTGCAGGATTTCCTGATCGGCCGGGATCGGCATCGCGCGCGCAGTCTCGATCACGCGGTCGAGGTCCATCGTGCTGACCTCCTTGTCCTTGATCGCGACCATGCCGTTCGAATTGAAGCTCTTGATGTGGCTGCCGGCGATGCCGGTATACACGTCCTTGACCTTGCAGTCGGCCATCAGCTCGACTTCCTGGATCACGCGCGAGATCGCCGCCACCGTCTCCTCGATATTGACGACGACGCCCTTGCGCAGGCCGCGCGATTCCTGCGTGCCCATGCCGATCACGTTGAGCCGCCCCTCCGGGGTGACTTCGGCGACCAGCGCGACGATCTTCGTCGTGCCGATGTCGAGTCCGACGATCAGATCCTTGCTATCCCTGCTCATTGCTTTCCTCTGGCTTCATGGCCCGCACCGGCGGCAAGCCGCAGCGCGAAGCCGTTCGGGTAACGCATGTCGACGGCTGCCGGCCGCGCGCGGCGCGGGTCCGACAGCGTCGGGTAGTACTCCACAAAGCGCGCCAGACGCACGCCGACCGGCGCCTTGGGCTGCTCGCGCCCGAGCTCGATCAGCATCCCGTCCTCCAGCTTGAGCTGCCAGGCCAGACGCGGCGACAGCACCAGATGCTCGAGCGGCCGACCGAGCGGCGCCAGCGTTTGCGAGAATTCGACATAGCGGCGCAGCATCTCGGCCGAACTGCCGGCCGGCCCGGTCAGTAGCGGCAGATGCACGTCGCGCGACAGCGAGGCCGGAAACACTTCGCCGAAGGAGTTGACCAGCTGCGCCGAACCGTCGCCCCAGCGCGCCGCCGGCTGATGCTCCTCGATACTCACCTCGATGCGCGCCGGCCACTGGCGGCGCACTTCGGCGCGCCGCACCCAGGGCAGACGCTCGAGCGACAGGCGCAGCGCCTCGAGATTGACGCTGAAGAAGTTGCCGCGCAGCAGCCCGGACAGCGAGCGCTCGACCTCGCTGCGCTTCACTTCCTGCAATTCGTGCGTGACCACCACTTCGCGCAGCGGGAAGAGCGGCAAGCGCGTCCCCCACACCGCCGCAGCGACGAGCAACGCCGCAGCCGCTGCTACGAAGAGCAGATCGGAGACGGCGGTCATCAGCTGCGGTTTGTGCCACATCGTTCATCCCAAAGCGGCGAGCGCGAGCACGCGCAGCACCAGTTCGTCGTAGGAGATGCCGGCGACGCGCGCCGCCATCGGCACCAGGGAGTGATCGGTCATGCCCGGCGAGGTGTTCGCTTCGAGGAAATAGGCGGCGCCCGCCTCGTCCATCAGGAAATCGACCCGCCCCCAGCCGCGCCCGCCGAGCACGCGGAAGGCTTCGAGCGCCTGCGCGCGCAGTTCCAGCTCGCGCGCCCCGGACAAGCCGCAGGGGCAGCGGTAGGCGGTGTCGTCGCGCAGGTACTTGGCGTCGTAGTCATAGAACTCGGTGGCCGGCTCGATCTTGATGATCGGCAGCGCCTGCTCGCCGAGGATGGCAACCGTGTATTCGCCGCCGAGGATGCCGCGCTCGGCGATCACCATCGGATCGTGGCGCGCCGCTTCGGCGTAGGCGGCGCCCAGTTCGCCTGGGCGCTTGACCATGCTGATGCCGATCGACGAGCCTTCGCAGGCCGGTTTGACGAAGAGCGGCAGGCCGAGCTCCTCCTCGACGTCGGCGAAGTCGCTGCCGGCCGCGAGCAGCGCGTAGTCGGGCACCGGCAGGCCGGCCGCTTTCCACAGCAGCTTGGTGCGCCATTTGTCCATGCCGACCGCCGAGGCCAGCACGCCGCTGCCGGTGTAGGGAATGCCCATCAGTTCGAGCGCGCCCTGGATCGTGCCGTCCTCGCCGTGGCGACCGTGCAGCGCGATGAACGCGCGGTCGTAGGCGGCCAGCTCGTCGAGCTTGCGCGCGGCCGGGTCGAAGGCGTGCGCGTCGACGCCCTGGCGCTGCAGCGCGTCGAGCACGCGCGCGCCGCTGTTGAGCGAAACCTCGCGTTCGGCGGACTTGCCGCCGAACAGCACCGCCACCTTTCCGAAATCCTTTGCGTTCATTGCCTTCATCTCAGCCATTGGCCAGTTTGCCGGGCACCGCACCGATCGAGCCGGCGCCCATCGTTACCACCACGTCGCCGTCGCGGGCGACATCCAGAATCGCTTGCGGCATGCCGCCGATGTCCTCGACGAAGACCGGCTCGACCTTGCCCGCCACGCGCAGGGCGCGGGCCAGCGCGCGGCCGTCGGCGGCGACCACCGGCTGCTCGCCGGCGGCATACACTTCGGCCAGCAGCAGCGCATCGACGCCGTTCAGCACCTTCACGAAATCCTCGAAGCAGTCGCGCGTCCGCGTGTAGCGGTGCGGCTGGAAGGCCAGCACCAGACGGCGGCCGGGGAAGGCGCCGCGCGCCGCGGCAATCGTTGCGGCCATCTCGACCGGGTGGTGCCCGTAATCGTCGATCAGCGTGAAGCGGCCGCCGGCCGGGCCGGCGCAGGCAATCTCGCCGTAGCGCTGGAAGCGCCGGCCGACGCCGCGGAACTCGGCGAGCGCCTTGGCGATCGCCGCGTCGGACACGCCGACCTCGGTAGCGATGGCGATCGCCGCCAGCGCGTTGAGCACGTTGTGCACGCCGGGCAGGTTGAGCGTGACCGGGAAACGACTGATGCTGCCGTTGATACGCACGCAGTCGAAACGCATGCGGCCGCCGTCGGCCACGACGTTCTCGGCGCGCACGTTGGCGCCCTCGCCGAGGCCGTAGCTGACGATCTGCTTGGACACCTGCGGCATGATCTCGCGCACGTTCGGGTCGTCGGCGCAAAGCACGGCGACGCCGTAGAACGGCAGGCGTTGCAGGAAATCGACGAAGGCCTGCTTGAGGCGCGCGAAGTCGTGCCCGTAGGTCTCCATGTGGTCGGCGTCGATGTTGGTGATGATCGACATGACCGGCGACAGGAAGAGGAAAGAGGCGTCCGACTCGTCGGCCTCGGCCACCAGGAAATCGCCCGAACCGAGGCGGGCGTTGGCGCCGGCGGCGTTGAGACGGCCGCCGATGACGAAAGTCGGGTCCATGCCGCCTTCGGCGAGGATGGAGGCGACCAGGCTGGTCGTCGTCGTCTTGCCGTGCGTGCCGGCCACCGCGATGCCCTGCTTGAGGCGCATCAGTTCGGCCAGCATCTGCGCGCGCGGCACCACCGGCACCTTGCGGCCGCGCGCGGCGATGACTTCGGGGTTGTCGGCCTTGACCGCCGTCGACACGACGACCGCGTCGGCGCCGTCGATGTGGCTCTCGGCGTGGCCGACCATGGTGCGCACGCCGAGCCCGGCGAGCCGGCGCGTCGTCGCGTTGTCGGCGAGATCCGAGCCGCTGACGCCGAAGCCGAGGTTGGCGAGCACTTCGGCGATGCCGCTCATGCCCGAACCGCCGATGCCGACGAAGTGGATGTTCTTGACCTTGTGTTTCATTTCGCTAGCTCCTCGCAGACCTGGGCGACGGCCGCCGTGGCGTCCGGCCGCGCCAGTTCGCGCGCGCGCTCGGCCATCTGCTGCAGCTGGCCGCGCGTGTAATTGCGGATCAGGCTGACCGCTTCCGGCGTCAGCTCGTCCTGCGGCAGCAGGATGGCGCCGCCGGCGGTGGACAGGAAGCGGGCGTTGCCCGTCTGATGGTCGTCGACGGCGTGCGGATAGGGCACGAGGATGCTCGCCACGCCGGCCGCCGCGAGTTCGGCGACGGTCAGCGCGCCGGCCCGGCAGATCACCAGATCGGCCCATTCGTAGGCGCCTGCCATGTCGTCGATGAAGGCCACGCAGTGCGCCTGCACGCCGGCCGTTTCGTAGTTGCGCTGCAATTGTTCGAGATGCTTTTCGCCGGCCTGATGCACGACCTGCGGGCGCTCGCCCTCGGCCAGCAGCGCCAGCCCCTGCGGCACGGTCGCGTTGAGCGCCGCGGCGCCCAGGCTGCCGCCGAGCACCAGCACGCGCAGCGGCGTTTCGGCCAGCTCGCCGCGCGCGCCGTAACGCACTTCCGGCGCCGGCATCTGCGCGATTTCGGGACGCACCGGATTGCCCGCCCATGCGCTGTCCGGCAACGCCTCGGGGAAACCGCAGACGATGCGGTCGGCGACCCTCGCCAGCATGCGGTTGGCCAGCCCGGCGACCGAGTTCTGCTCGTGGATGACCAGCGGACACTTGAGCCAGGAGGCCATCATGCCGCCCGGGAAGGTGATGTAGCCGCCCATGCCGAGCACGACGTCGGGCTGCACGCGGCGGATCTCGCCGCGCGCCTGCCAGAAGCCGGAGAGCAGCGCGAAGGGCAGGAACAGCTTGCGCAGCAAGCCCTTGCCGCGCAGCGCGCCGAAACGCACCCAAGCCATCTCGTAGCCGCGCGCCGGCACCAGCTTCGCTTCCATACCGCCCGGATTACCCATCCAGACGACCTTCCAGCCGCGGCTCTTGAGCAGGTCGGCGACCGCCAGCCCGGGGAAGACGTGGCCGCCGGTGCCGCCGGCCATGACGAGGAGCGTCTTGCTCATAGCTTGCCCCCGCGCATCAGTTGACGGTTTTCCCAATCGACCCGGAGCAGGACGGCGAGCGCGATGCAGTTGGCGAGGATGCCCGAACCGCCGAAGCTCATCAGCGGCAGGGTCAGGCCCTTGGTCGGCAGCAGGCCCATGTTGACGCCCATGTTGATGAAACTCTGCACGCCGATCCAGATGCCGATGCCCTGCGCGACGAGCGCCGGGTAGAGGCGGTCGAGCGCGACCGACTGGCGGCCGATGACGAAGGCGCGCTGAATGACGAGGCCGAAGAGGACGATCACCGCGACGACGCCGGCGAAGCCCAGCTCTTCGGCGATCACCGCGAGCAGGAAGTCGGTGTGCGCCTCGGGCAGGTAGAAGAGCTTCTCGACGCTGGCGCCGAGGCCGACGCCGAACAGCTCGCCGCGGCCGAAGGCGATCAGCGCGTGCGACAGCTGGTAGCCGCGCCCGAAGGCATCGGACCACGGGTCCATGAAGCCGAAAATGCGGTCGCGCCGGTACGGCGAGACGATGATCAGCACGGCAAAGGCGGTGACCAGCACGACGATCAGCACGGCGAACAGGCGCGCGCGCATGCCGCCGAGGAAGAGGATGCCGATGGCGATCGAGATGATGACGACGAAGGCGCCGAAGTCCGGCTCCTTGAGGAGCAGGATGCCGACCGCGATCATGGCGCCGGCCATCGGCAGGAAGGCCTTCTTGAGGTCGTGCATGTGCGGCATCTTGCGCACCGTGTAGTCGGCGGCGTAGAGCACGGCGAACAGTTTCATCAGCTCGGACGGCTGCAGGTTGGCGAAGCCGAGCGAGAGCCAGCGGCGGGCGCCGTTCACGTCGCGCCCGATGCCGGGGATCAGGACCAGCGCGAGCAGCACGAAGCCCGAGACGAAGAGCCAGGGCGCCAGCTGCTGCCAGGTGTTGAGCGGCACCTGGAAGGCGACGGCGGCGGCGACCAGGCCGACGACCAGGAAGACGCCGTGGCGCACCAGATAGTAGGCCGGCTGGTGGCCGGTGAAGCGGCCGCCCTCGGCGGTGGCGATCGACGCCGAATAGACCATCACCATGCCCATCAGGAGCAGGACGAGGGCGCTCCAGAGCAGGCTGAGGTCGACCTCGGCGGGCTGGCGGCGCGGGGTATCGAGCGCGGGCAGCATCAGGCGCCCTCCCCTTCCAGCCCGCGCACGGCGGCGACGAAGACCTCGGCGCGGTGCGCGTAGTTGCGGTACATGTCGAGACTGGCGCAGGCCGGCGAGAGCAGCACGGCATCGCCGGCCTGCGCCTGTGCGGCGCACCAGCGCACGGCGGCGTCCATGTCGGCGCAGCGCTGCAGCGGCACGCCGCTGCCTTCGAGCGCGGCGGCCAGCGCATCGGCGTCGCGCCCGATCAGCGCGGCGGCGCGCCCGTGCGCGGCGAGCGCGGTCTTGAGCGGCGAGAAATCCTGGCCCTTGCCGTCGCCGCCGAGGATGATCGCGACCTTGCGCCCCATTCCCTGCAGCGCGGCGAGCGTGGCGCCGACGTTGGTGCCCTTGGAGTCGTCGTAGTAGTCGACGCCGCCGAGCGCGGTGACGAACTCGACGCGGTGCGCGAGGCCGCGGAAGGCGGCGAGCGCCGGCAGCACGGTGCGCGGCGCGATGCCGACGGCCTCGCACAGGGCCAGCGCGGCCATCGCGTTGGCGGCGTTGTGCGCGCCGACGAGCTTGAGGTCGGCAAGCGCGATCAGTTTCTCCGTCCCGCGCACGATCCAGCCGTCGACGAGGCCGTAGTCGGCGGCGCGCGGCGCGGCGTCGAGGCCGAAGGTCGCCAGCTTGCGTCCGCAGCGGCCGGCGGCCAGGCTGCGCGCGTCGTCGCGATTGAGGACCATGACGCCCGCCCCCTTGAAGATGCGCGCCTTGGCCGCCGCGTAGTCGTCCATCCCGGCGTAGCGGTCGAGGTGATCCTCGCTGACGTTGAGCACGGTGGCCGCGTCGGCGTTCAGCGTATGCGTCGTTTCGAGCTGGAAGCTGGACAGCTCGAGCACCCACACTTCGGGCAGCGTGCCTGCGTCCTCGGCGGCCATCAGCGCGGCGAGCGCGGCCGGGCTGATGTTGCCGGCGACGCCGGTGCGCAGGCCGGCCGCGGCGCACAGGGCGCCGGTCAGGGCGGTGGTCGTCGTCTTGCCGTTGCTGCCGGTGATGGCGACGATGCGCGCCTGCGGACTCAGGCGGCGCACGCCCCAGGCGAAGAGTTCGATTTCGGAGACGACCGGGACGCCGCGCGCCAGCGCCGCCTGCACTTGCGCCGTCTGCACCGGCACGCCGGGGGAAATGGCGATCAGTTCCACGCCGGCGAAAGCGGCGTCGGCGAACGGTCCGGCCAGCAGTTCGGCGTCCGGCGCGACGCCGCGCAGCGTATCGACGTTGGGCGGCTGCGCGCGGCTGTCGGCGACGCGCACGCGCGCGCCCTGGCGGACGAGCCAGGCGGCCATCGCCAGCCCGGTCTCGCCGAGACCGACGACCAGAACGCGCTTGCCGTTCAGTTCCATACGCCCTCCCGGCGCAGCACCCCAAAGGGCAACGCCGCCCCCGTGGAGGGCAGCGCGTGGCGGAGGCGGAAAACCGGCTTCATGTCAGCGCAGCTTCAGCGTCGACAGGCCGACCAGCACCAGCATGATGGTGATGATCCAGAAACGGACGACGACCTGCGTTTCCTTCCAGCCGCCGAGTTCATAGTGATGATGCAGGGGCGCCATGCGGAAGATGCGCTTGCCGCCTGTGGCCTTGAAGTAGAGGACCTGCGCAGCGACCGACAGGGTTTCGGCGACGAAGACGCCGCCCATGATGGCGAGGACGATTTCCTGGCGCACGATGACGGCGACGGTGCCGAGCGCGGCGCCGAGCGCCAGCGCGCCGACGTCGCCCATGAAGACTTCGGCCGGGTAGGCGTTGAACCAGAGGAAGCCGAGGCCGGCGCCGGCCATCGCGCCCAGGAAGACAGCCAGTTCGCCGGCGCCCGGGATGTAGGGCATCAGCAGATACTTGGCGAACACCGCGTTGCCGGCGACGTAGGCGAAGATGGCGAGCGCGCCGGCGATCATCACGGTCGGCATGATCGCCAGCCCGTCGAGGCCGTCGGTCAGGTTCACCGCGTTGCTGGTGCCGACAATGACGAAATAGGTGAGGACGATGAAGCCGATCACGCCGAGCGGATAGGAAACCGTCTTGAAGAAGGGAACGATCAGTTCCATCTGCGCCGGCACGCTGGTCGTCATGCCGAGATAGATGGCGACGACGAGGCCGATCACCGACTGCCAGAAGTACTTCCAGCGGCTGGCCAGCCCCTTCGGGTCGCGATAGACGACCTTCTTCCAGTCGTCGTACCAGCCGATGGCGCCGAAGCCCATGGTCACGATCAGCACGACCCAGATGTAGCGGTTGGCGAGATCGCCCCAGAGCAGCGTGGTGATGCCGATGGCGATCAGGATCAGCGCGCCGCCCATGGTCGGCGTGCCGGATTTGACGAGGTGCGTCTGCGGACCGTCCTGGCGCACGGCCTGGCCGATCTTCTTGGCGGCCAGCCAGCGGATGACGCGCGGGCCGGCGGCGAAGGAAATCAGCAGCGCCGTCATCGCCGCGAGCACGGCGCGCAGCGTGATGTAGTTGAAGACGTTGAAGGCGCGGATGTCCTGCGACAGCCATTGCGCCAGCAAGAGCAGCATTATGTGTTCTCCGGGGGGGTCGGTTGAGCGGCGGCCTCGATGGCGTCGGCCACCCGCTCCATGCGCATGAAGCGCGAGCCCTTGACGAGCACCGTGCTGCCCGGCGTCAGCTCGGGCAGCACGGCTTCGATCAGGTCTTCCAGTTTCTTGTAGTGCGTGCCGCCGGCGCCAAAATTGCGCGCCGCAAGCAAGCTCGATTCGCCGAACGCGAACAGGCGGTCGACGCCCTGGCTCTTGGCGTAGCCGCCGATCTCGTCGTGGAACTGACCGGTCATCTCGCCGATCTCGCCCATGTCGCCGAGCACCAGGATCTTGCGACCGACGGTGGCGGCGAGCACGTCGATACCGGCGCGCATCGAATCCGGGTTGGCGTTGTAGGTGTCGTCGAGCAGGGTCGAGCCGTTCGGCCCGGCGCGCAGCTGCAGGCGCCCCTTGACTCCGCGGAAGGCGGCCAGCCCGGCCTGCACGGTGGACAGCGGCAGGCCGGCGGCGAGCGCGGCGGCGGCGGCGGCCAGCGCGTTGCGCGCGTTGTGCAGGCCCGGCAGCGCCAGCGCCACGTCGATGCGCTGCCCCTCGGCGAACAGCGTCAGGCGGTTTTCGAGGCCGTGCAGTTGGCACTCGCCGCGCACGTCGGCGCTGGCGGCGAAGCCGAAGCTGACGATGCGGCGGCCGGCGTTCTGCGCGCGCCACAGCTCGGTCCATTCGTCGTCGGCGTTGATCACGGCGATGCCGTCCGCGCCCAGACCGGCGTAGATGCTGCCCTTCTCGGTGGCGATCGCTTCGAGCGAGCCCATGCCGGCCAGATGCGCGCGCTGCGCGTTGGTAACGAGGGCGACCGTCGGCTTGGCGATGGCGGCGAGGTAGCCGATCTCGCCGGGGTGGTTCATGCCCATCTCAATGATCGCCGCGCGGTGCGTCGCGTCCATCTTGAGCAGCGTGAGCGGCAGGCCGATGTCGTTGTTGAAATTGCCCTGCGTGGCGAGCACCGCGTCGCCGTAGGCGGCGCGCAGGATGCTGGCGATCATTTCCTTGGTCGTCGTCTTGCCGTTGCTGCCGGTGACGGCGAGCAGCGGCAGCGTGAAGCGGGCGCGCCAGGCGCCGGCCAGCGCGCCGAGCGCGAGGCGCGTATCGGCGACGACGACGAGCGGCAGGCCGCACTCGCGCAACCCGTCGGCGCTATCAACGACATCGGCGGCGACCACGGCGGCGACCGCGCCGCGCTCGCGCACGGCGGCGACGAAGGCGTGGCCGTCGAAATTCTCGCCGCGCAAAGCGACGAACAAGTCGCCTGCGGAGATCTTGCGGCTATCGGTGGACACACCGGAAAAATCGGCGTTCGGCCCGCGCAGGGCGCCGCCGACGGCGCTCGCGGCGGCTTCCAGATTCATCATCGTGCTCATGGCTGCACCTCGGGCTGCACCTCGGACGACGGTTCGCGCCGGGCGGCCAGTGCGGCGGCGGCCTCGGCAAGATCCGAGAAGGGACGGCGGACGCCGGCGATTTCCTGATACGGCTCGTGCCCCTTGCCGGCGAGCAGGACGACTTCGGCCGGGTGCGCTTCGGCGACGGCGCGCGCGATCGCCTCGGCGCGGTCGGCGACGACCTCGACGCGGGCGCCCGCCGGCACGCCGGCGCGGATTTCGGCGAGGATGGCCTGCGCGTCCTCGCTGCGCGGATTGTCGCTGGTGAGCACGACGCGGTCGGCCAGACGGGCGGCGATCGCGCCCATCAGCGGGCGCTTGCCGCGGTCGCGGTCGCCGCCGCAGCCGAAGACGCAGGCGAGGCCGGCGCCGCGCGCGGCGGCCACTTCGCGTAGCGCGCGCAGAGCGTTTTCAAGGGCGTCGGGCGTATGCGCGTAATCGACGACGACCAGCGGTTCGTTATGGCCGCCGAGCTTTTCCAGGCGTCCGGGCGGCGAAGTCAGCGCTGCGAAACGGGCGGCAATCTCGCCCGGCGTCAGACCGGCGTCGAGCAGGACGGCGGCGACGGCGAGCAGATTGGAGACGTTGAAGCGGCCGATCAGCCCGGTTTCGACGAGGGCGCGGCCGTTCGGCGTGCACAGGCGGAAACGCAGGCCGTCGGGCGTCGCGCGCACGTCTTCGGCGCTCAACACGCCCTGGCGCTCGCTACCGGCGCCGTTCTGCGTGTAGCCGACGACCTTGCTCGCCGTGCTGCGCGCCGCCAGTTCGCGGCCGAAGGGATCGTCCAGATTGACGACGGCCAGACGCAGGCGCGGCCAGGCGAACAGCTTTTCCTTGGCGGCCGCGTAGGCTTCCATGCTGCCGTGGTAGTCGAGATGGTCGCGCGTCAGATTGGTGAACACCGCGACGTCGACGCGGGCGCCGTTCAGCCGCCCTTCCTCGACGCCGATCGAACTGACTTCGAGCGCGCAAGCCTGGGCGCCGGCGTCGGCGAAGGCGGCGAGGTAACGCATCAGCGTCGTCGCTTCCGGCGTCGTGAAGCCGGTCTCGTCCAGCTGCCCGGGCAGGCCGGCGCCGAGCGTGCCGATCACCGCGCAGGCGCGCGGATGCGTGCGCGCGATCCACTGGCTGACCGTCGTCTTGCCGTTGGTGCCGGTGATTCCGATCAGCGACAGGCGCTCGCTCGGACGGCCGCAGACGGCGTGCGCCAGCGGGCCGCACAGCGCGCGCAGGCCGCGCGCCGGCAGGTTGGCGACCGGCCAAGCGGCATCCCAGGCGAAATCGCCGGTCGTTTCCCACAGCACGGCGGCGGCGCCGCGCGCGACGGCGTCGGCGATGTAGCGGCGGCCGTCGGCGAGATCACCCGGATAAGCAAGGAACAGGTCGCCCGGCCGCACCTGCCGGCTGTCGTCGGCGACGCCCGCCGGCTGCACGCCGAGCGCGGCGAGCCGCGCGAGGACGGCGGCGGCGTCGTTCCGGAGTGTCTGGGCGGCGTCGGTCATGATCACAGCTCTTCCTTGGCCGCCGGGCTCTGCGCGACCTGCAGGGGCGCGTCCGGCGCGATGCCGAGCGTGCGCAGCGAGCCGCTCATCACCGCGGCGAACACCGGGCCGGCGACGTCGCCGCCGAAGTGGCGGCCGGTGCCCGGCTCGTCGATCATCACGGCGACGATCAGGCGCGGATCGGACGCCGGCGCAAAACCGACGAAGGACGACACGTACTTGTTGGCGTACTGGCCGCCCTCCAGCTTGTGCGCGGTGCCCGTCTTGCCCGCCACGCGGTAGCCGGGAATCTGCGCCTTGGGCGCCGTGCCGCCGGGCTGCACGGCCATTTCGAGCATGGCCCGCATCTCGCGCGCGGCCTGCGGACTGAATACCGGCACGCCCTGCACGAACGACGATTCGGCGCGCGTCAGGGTGAGCGGGATCAGGTCGCCGTCACGCGCGAACACCGTGTAGGCGCGCACCAGTTGCATCAGCGACACCGAGATGCCGTGGCCGTAGGACATCGTCGCCTGCTCGATCGGGCGCCAGGTCTTCCACGGCCGCAGGCGACCGCCGACTTCGCCGGGGAAGCCCAGACGCGGCACCTGACCGAAGCCGACGGCGTCGAACATGTCCCACATCTCCTGCGGCGCCAGCGTCGCGGCCATCTTGGCGAGGCCGACGTTGGACGATTTCTGGATGATCTGCGCGACGGTCAGCAGACCGTGCGGACGGGAATCGGAAATCGTCGCCTTGCCGATGGTCAGCCGACCGGGCGAGGTGTCGATGATCGAATCGAAGCGGAATTTGCCCTTCTCGAGCGCCAGCGCGGCGGTGAAGGGCTTGAGCGTGGAACCGGGCTCGAAGGTGTCGGTCACCGCACGGTTGCGCAACTGCGCACCGGACAAACTCTCGCGGTTATTCGGGTTATAGGTCGGCCAGTTGGCGAGCGCAAGGATTTCTCCGGTGCGCGCGTCGAGCACGACGACCCCGCCGGCCTTCGCCTTGTTGTCGGCAATCGCCTGCTTGAGCTGGCTGTAGGCGAGGTACTGGATCTTCGAGTCGAGCGACAGGCGGATGTCGCGCCCGTCCTGCGGCGGCTTGATCGAGCCGACGTCCTCGACGATCTGGCCGCGCCGGTCCTTGATCACGCTGCGGCTGCCCGGGTGGCCGAGCAGCTGGCTCTGGAAGGCGAGTTCGACGCCCTCCAGCCCCTTGTCGTCGACGCCGGTGAAACCGACCATGTGCGCGGTCATTTCGCCGGTCGGATAATAGCGGCGGTATTCCTTGTTCTGGCCGATGCCGGGTAGCTTGAGCGCCGCGATGCGTTCGGCGACGTCGGGCGGAATCTGGCGCTGCAGGAAGATGAAGCTCTTGTCGCTGGCCAGCTTGCGCGCCAGTTCCTTGCCGTCGATTTCCAGCAGCTGCGCCAATTGCTTCGTCTGCTCGGGCGTCAGCCGCGCGTCGGCGGGAATCGCCCACACCGATTTCATCGGCGTCGAGATCGCCAGCACATCGCCGTTGCGGTCGGCGATGCGCCCGCGCGAGGCGGACACTTCGAGATCGCGGCGATAGCGCGACTCGCCCTTCTCTTGCAGAAAATCGTTGTTGAGCACCTGCAGATAGAAGGAGCGGCCGAGCAGCACGCCAAAACAGCTCAGGATGAGCAGCGCCATCAGGCGCGAGCGCCAGGCCGGCAGGCGCAGCTGGAGAATGGGGCTTTCGGCGAACTTGTGGGCGAGCGCGCCCTTGAAACGCATCATGGCGCCACCCCGGCGGCGAACGATGCGTTCGACAGGCTCGTCGCGGTAAGCACCTTGGCCGGCTCGGGCGTGCGCATTTTCAGCTTTTCGCGCGCGATCTTCTCGATGCGCGGCGGCGTCGCCCAGGTCGATAGCTCGAGCTGCAGCTGGCCGAACTCGACGTCGAGCTGGCGCGCCCGGTCCTGCTCGGCCTCGAGCGCCTGGAAGAGCTTGCGCGCCTTGTGCTGCGAGGTCACCACGCCGAGCGCGCAGACCACGACGGCCAGCAGGAGGAGAAGATTGAGACGCAGCATTTCAGTGCGCCTCGCCGCCGGGTTTTTCGGCGACCCGCATGACGGCGCTACGCGCCCGCGGATTGGCCGCCACTTCGGCGGCGCTCGCCTTTTGCGGCTTGCCGATCAGGCGCAGACGCGGCGGCGGCAGATCGGCCGCGCGCAGCGGCAAATCCTTGGGCAGCTTGTCCGGCGCCGCTTCGTCGCGCATGAAGCGCTTGACGATGCGGTCCTCGAGCGAATGGAAGCTGATCACCACCAGCCGCCCGCCGGGCTTCAGGAGATGCGCGGCCTGCGGGAGGACTAGCGCAAGCTGCTCGAGTTCCTGATTGATATGAATCCGTAGAGCTTGAAAGGTGCGCGTCGCCGGGTCCTGACCGGGCTCGCGGGTCCGCACGGCTTCGCGTACAAGCGCGGCGAGTTGCCCTGTGGTTGCAACAGGCCGCTCTCCCCGAGCAGCCACAATCTTCTTTGCAATCTGGAAAGCAAACCGTTCTTCGCCATAATTTCTAATGACCTCCGTGATATCTCTTATTTCAGCCCGCGCCAGCCACTCCGCGGCCGTCTCGCCCTGCGTGGTGTCCATCCGCATGTCGAGCGGCGCATCGAAACGGAAGCTGAAGCCCCGCTCCCCCTCATCGATCTGCGGCGACGACACCCCGATATCGAGGAGTACGCCGTCCACAGCATCGAACCCTGCCTGCTGCACGGCCTCGGCGAGTTCGCCGAAGCTGTGGTGCAGCATGGTCAATCTTGGATCGTTGATCTGGCGGGCGACGGCGACCGCCTGCGGGTCACGGTCGAGCGCCAGCAGCCGGCCCTGCGGCCCGAGCCGCTCGAGGATCGCCCGGCTGTGCCCGCCGCGCCCGAAGGTTCCGTCGACGTAAATACCGGAAGGCTTGACCTCCAGCGCAGCGACCGCTTCGTGCAGCAGAACCGTCAGGTGCTGCGTGCCGGAGCTCACAGCGCCAGGTCCTCGAGACCCGGCGGCAGCGCTTGGTCGCCCATCGCGAAGATGGCGTCCTGCTGCTGCTGCCAGCCGGCATCCGACCAGATTTCGAAATGACTTCCCTGCCCGACCAGCCAGACCTGCTTCTCGAACTGCGCGAACTGGCGCAGTTCGGGCGCCACGAGCAGACGGCCGGCGGAGTCCATCGACTCCTCGCGGGCGTTACCGACGAGCAGGCGCTTGATGGCGGCGGCCTGCGGATTGAAGCTGGAAGCGGCGAGCACCTTGTCGCGGATCGGCTCCCAGGCGGGATTCGGATAGAGCAGCAAGCAACGGTGCGGGTGCGCGGTAAGGACGAGGGTGCCGCCGGAGGCAGCCACGAGCGCCTCCCGGTGACGCGCCGGAATGGCGAGTCGACCTTTGGCGTCGAGACTCAGCGCTGCCGCACCCTGAAACATTGAACCGCATCCCCTTTTGTTGGACCGGGAAATCCCCTGATTTCCCACTTCACACCACTTCTTCCCACTTTAAGGCAAAGGAATGGGCAAAGCAAGGGGGTTTTTACGGTTTTTTTCAATGGGGACAATGACTTATGCGCGCTTCCGAAGAAATTTTATAGAAAAAATATTCTTTAAAAACAAAGGCGACAAAACATTACTTAAAGTGCTTTGTCACGAACGCGCAAAATGGAGGAGGCAGCAGGGGAGAAAATGACGAAGGGGTGCGTCGTCCGCCGCGCACGGACGGCGCGGCGGCGAAAAAAGTGCGGCAACGGACGTCGCCAAGGATATCGAGAGGGGGGGGTGGGAAGCCGGTCGATAAGCCGGGTTCTGTCGTGGGCAACCATTCCTCTAGGCGCACTGTTGCCAGTACGCTCAAGCAGCCTACCCGGAAGCGGCGCGAGCCACGCCTGATGCTTCCCTATTTGGCCTTGCTCCGGATGGGGTTTGCCGTGCCGTCCGTGTTACCACGTCCGCGGTGAGCTCTTACCTCGCCGTTTCACCCTTGCCTGATCCTCCTCGGTTGCCCGAGGCGGCCATCGGCGGTCTATTCTCTGTTGCACTTTCCGTCACCTTGCGGTGCCCGGTCGTTAACCGGCATCCTGCTCTGCGGAGCCCGGACTTTCCTCCCCGTGCCGAAGCACGCGGCGGTTGCCTAACCGACTTCCCGCCGCGATTATACGCCGGCGCCGCCCCAACCTGGCCGGAATCGCCGGACGCCTTCGCAACGAGCCGACCGATCGGCTGCGAACGCTACGCGAAAGGCTGATGCGCGAGCGCCCCGAGCGGGCCCGGGAAATGCACCGAAGTCATCGGACCGCGGGCGCCGCCGGCGCAGGCACGAAGACGAGCTTGCCGGCCTGATCCTCGAAGGTGCCGACCAGCGGCCCGGTGCCGCCTTCCGGCTCGGCGTCGAGCTTGGCGAACCCCTCGCAGGTGCGCGTTTCGGTGACGAACAGGCGCTTGCCCTGCTTGACGATCCACGCGTCGTTGCCGGGCGAATAGACTTCGATGCGGCTGTCGAGCGGCGCCGGGCCGAGGTGGTGGCGGCGCATGCAGTCCGGCATGCGCGCCGCGACGAGGATGAATTCGGCCTTCTTTTCCCAGAAGAACTGCTGCTGGCGGACGACGCTCAGGGCGTGGTCGCTGCCCGCGATGTAGAACGAGGCGCGCTCGTCCGAACAGCCGGCGAGCAGGGAAAGCAGCATGAGGGGGATGAGCTTCACGGACGACACGGCGTATCTCCTCGGGCGGATGGCAACGATGGCGGCGCGCGCCGGCTCAGTCGAGCAGTTTCCAGCGCAGCGCCTCCCCGGCGCGCAGCGGCACCAGCGTCTCGCCGCCGGCGTAGGGGAAGGATTCGGGCGTCGGCCAGTCCTGCTCGACCAAGGTGACGGTGCCGGCATTGCGCGGCAGGCGGTAGAAGTCCGGGCCGTTGAAGCTGGCGAAGGCTTCCAGGCGGTCGAGCGCGCTGGCCGCCGCGAAGGCTTCGGCGTAGAGTTCGAGCGCCGCGTGTGCGGTATAGCAGCCGGCGCAGCCGCAGGCGACTTCCTTGGCGCCGCGCGCGTGCGGCGCCGAGTCGGTGCCGAGGAAGAACTTGCCGCTGCCCGACGTCGCCGCGCGCACCAGCGCCGCACGGTGCGTCTCGCGCTTGAGGACTGGCAGACAGTAATAGTGCGGGCGGATGCCGCCGCTGAAGATCGCGTTGCGGTTGTAGAGCAGGTGATGCGCGGTAATCGTCGCGCCGACGTTGGAGCCGGCGGCGGCGACGAATTCGGCCGCATCCTGCGTCGTGATGTGCTCGAAGACGACGCGCAGGCCCGGGCGGCGCGCCAGCAGCGGCTGCATGACGCGCTCGATGAAGACGTTCTCGCGGTCGAAGATGTCGATCGCCGGGTCGGTCACTTCGCCGTGCACGAGCAGCGGCAGACCGAGCTTCTCCATCTCGGCGAGCGCCGCGTCGCACTTGGCGAGGTCGGTCACGCCGGCGTCCGAATTGGTCGTCGCCCCGGCCGGATAGAGCTTCACCGCCTTGACGAAGCCGCTGTCGACGGCACGGCGGATTTCGTCGGCCGGCGTGTTGTCGGTCAGGTAGAGCGTCATCAGCGGCTCGAAACGCATGCCGGCCGGCAGCGCGGCGAGGATGCGCGCGCGGTACTCGGCGGCGGCGGCGACGGAGGTCACCGGCGGACGCAGGTTGGGCATGACGATGGCGCGCGCGAACTGGCGGGCGGTATGCGGCAGGACGGCGGCGAGAGCTTCGCCGTCGCGCAGGTGGAGGTGCCAGTCGTCGGGGCGGGTGATGGTGATTTGCATGATGGTGGCAGAGGATTGAACAGGCGGATTCTAGATGATTTATGAGAGCGTAGCGGGATGGGTGACGCGGCTTTCGTTCGGATACGCCGGGTTCCGCCCCTGACGGGCGGGCGTACTTTCTTTTGTCTTGCCAAAAGAAAGTAGCCAAAGAAAAGGCGACCCCACGCCGCCGCCGGGCCGCTGGCCCGGTTCCCTGCGCTGCTCAACGGGCCGGGCGGCTACGGAACTCGCCTCTGCGGGGCTCAGACAGTCCTCGCCGACGTCCCCCGGCCCGTCTCCGCTGCTCGGCGGCGCCGAAGGGGACAACTTCAAAACCGAGTGGGGTCGGAAGCGCAGGCGCATCAGACTGAGCTCGGTTTTGACCTTCCTGCCCTGTGCGGTGCCGAGCAACGCAGGGCGGGGCGGAAAAAGGGCGAGCACTGTCTGAGCCCCGCAGGGGCGAGTTGCGCAGCCCCCGCCCCGCCCGAGTAGCGCAGGGAACCCCGCGCAGCGGGGCGCCAAACCGGGCGCGCCTTCTTTTTGGTTACTTTTTCTTGGCAAGACAAGAAAAAGTGACTCGCCCGTCAGGGGCGAAACACGGCGCCAGAAGTCCCAAAAGAATCAAGATTCCTTCAACGACAAGGCCAGCTCGTACAGAGCATTCTTCCCCGCCCCCGTGATCGCATGCGCCAGCTTCGCCGCCTGCTTCACCGGCAAGCCCTCGGCGAGCAGCAGCTTGAGCACGCGCTCGCCCTCCCCGTCGTCGCCCGTTTCCGGCGCGCCGGAAACGAGCAGGACGAACTCGCCGCGCTGCCGGTTGGCGTCGGCCTGCAGCCATTCCAGCGCTTCGCCGAGCGGACAGCTGTGGATGGTCTCGAACAGCTTGGTCAGTTCGCGCGCCATGACCAGCGTGCGTTCGGGGCCGAAGACGGCGGCCAGCGCCTCGACGGTTTCGAGGATGCGGTGCGGCGCTTCGTAGAAGACCAGCGCGTAGGGCAGGCCGGCCAGCGTGTGCAGGGCGTCCTCGCGCTGCTTGGCCTTGCTCGGCAGGAAACCGTAGAAGAGGAAGTTCGGCTCGACGAGGCCGGACGCCGAGAGCGCGACGACGGCGGCGCAGGGGCCGGGCAGCGGCACGACGCGGTGGCCGGCGGCGCGCACGCGGGCGACGAGGCGGGCGCCGGGGTCGGAGACGGCGGGGGTGCCGGCGTCGGAGATCAGGGCCACCGCTTCGCCGGCGTCGAGGCGGGCGATGACCTGCTGCGCAGCGCCCTCCTCGTTGTGCTGGTGCGCGGCGAGCATCCGCCCCTTGGCGCCGAAATGCTTGAGCAGCGAGCCGCTGTGCCGGGTATCCTCGGCGGCGATCCACGGCACCTCGCGCAGAACGTCGATGGCGCGCTGCGTCATGTCGCCGAGATTACCGAGCGGCGTCGGCACTACATATAATGCGGGGGATTCTATTGTCATGGCTGGTGGGGGTTCGGTGAGCGGCAAAGATACCACGGGCGACAGCGGCCGGCGGGCCGAGGAACTGGCGGCACGCTTCCTCGAACGCAAGGGCCTGCGCGTGCTGGCGCGCAACTTCCGCTGCCGCGGCGGCGAAATCGACCTCGTCTGCGCCGACGGCGCCGCGCTCGTCTTCGTCGAAGTCCGCCTGCGCCGCCACGCCGGCTACGGCGGCGCCGCGGCGAGCGTCACGCAGGCCAAGCAGCGGCGCGTGATCCTCGCCGCGCGCCACTATCTGGCCGCGCACGCCGCCGCCGAACGCGACTGCCGCTTCGACTGCGTGCTGCTCGACGGCCTGGCCGGCGCCGGCATCGAATGGGTGCGTGATGCGTTCGCAGCCGATTAGCCGGCTGGCCGGCCTGCCCTTCCTGTTCCTCCTGCTCGCCGCGCTGGCGCTGCCGGCGGCCGCCGAGACGGTGAAGATCCTCGTGCAGAGTTCGCCGCTCGCCGGCAGCCAGTATTACGCCGCAACGGAAGTATGGCCGGCGCTCAAGGTCGGCGACCGCCTGACCCTGACGCGCGAACCGGACAACCGGCACGACCGCCACGCCGTGCGCGTCGGCTGGAACGGCCGCCAGCTCGGCTACGTGCCGCGCGCCGAGAACCGCGCGGTGGCTGGGGCGCTCGACCGCGGCGAGAAGATCGAGGCGCGCATCTCGCGCCTGCGCGCGGAGCGCGATCCGTGGCGCCGGGTCGAGTTCGAGGTCTATCTGATTCTGTAGTGCTAGAATCGGCGCTTCCCAAAACTCCCCGCACCGCACCCCATGGACTTGATCGCCCGCATCAGCCAGAACTTCCAGGACAGCGCCCAGACCAAGCTGGACGCCATCGAAATGCTCGCCGCGCCGATCGCCGGCGCGATCGAAACGATGGTCGGCTGCCTCGTCAACAACGGCAAGATCCTCGCCTGCGGCAACGGCGGGTCGGCCGCCGACGCGCAGCACTTTGCCGCCGAGCTGGTCGGCCGTTTCGAGGCCGAGCGCCAAGAACTCGCGGCGATCGCACTGACCACCGACACCTCGATCATCACCGCGATCGCCAACGACTACAGCTACAACGTGATCTTCGCCAAGCAGGTGCGCGCGCTCGGCCAACCGGGCGACGTCCTGCTCGCCATCTCGACCTCGGGCAACTCGGCCAACGTCATCGAAGCGATCCGCGCCGCGCACGACAACGACCTGCGCGTCGTCGCCCTGACCGGCAAGGGCGGCGGCCAGATCGGCGAACTTCTGCGCGACGGCGACATCCACATCTGCGTGCCGGCCGAGCGCACGACGCGGATTCAGGAAACCCACCTCCTTGCCATCCACTGCCTGTGCGACGGTATCGATTGTCTGCTTCTAGGAGTCGAAGAATGATGAAAAAACGCCTGCTCACCGGCCTGCTGCTCGGGGCCACCCTGCTGCCCGCGCTGCAAGGCTGCTTCCCGGTCGTCGCCGCCGGCGTCGGCACCGGCGTCTTCGCCGCCCTCGACCGCCGCACCGTCGGCACGCAGACCGAGGACGAAACCATTGAATGGAAGGCGAGCGCCCGCCAGCGCGAGAACTTCGGCGAGAAGGTGCACGTCAACTTCACGAGCTACAACCGCAAGGTGCTACTCACCGGCGAAGCGCCGTCGGCCGAAATCAAGGCCGAAGTCGAACGCCTGACCGCCTCCGTGCCCAACGTGCAGGGCGTGTACAACGAACTCACGGTGGCCGGCGCCAGCTCCTTCTCGGCGCGCAGCAACGACACCTACATCACCTCCAAGGTGAAGGCGCGCTTCATCGACGCGGCGAAGTTCAGCGCCAACCACGTCAAAGTCGTCACCGAAGCCGGCACCGTTTTCCTGCTCGGCCTCGTCACCCAGCGCGAAGCCGACGCCGCCATCGAAGTGACGCGCACGACCTCGGGCGTCATGCGCGTGGTCAACCTGATGGAAATCATCAGCGAAGCCAAGGCGCGCGAACTCGACCCGCCGCCGCCCGACAAGAGCAAGCAGCCGGCCCCCGAAACGTCGCGCTGAACGCGACCGTCGCACGAAGGAATCGACTGGCGGCCGGCGTAAGCCAGGGTGTGTTGACATGCATTTCGTGGAGCGCGTTGTGACGAGGGGGCTGTGACTACTAGGCGCGCGCCGCCGCCCGCACCGAGGTGCGGGCAAGGGGCGTAACGA
>RCMZ01000081.1_pt1 | contig 55590 bp, 46 predicted proteins | sample 2041141 | NCBI WGS metagenome assembly RCMZ01 (sample SAMN09708263, study PRJNA481090) | Wastewater metagenome, whole genome shotgun sequencing project. | biome: sewage; isolation source: Davis station wastewater (DW) | place: Antarctica: Davis Station | collected 2010-03-01 | reverse complement strand
CTTGTGCTATTTTTTTGATCAAATCAGGCTCTAGCGCTTATTCATCAAGCACTAGCAGCTATGATTTTATGAGCACGCCTGTGCCAAAGCCACAAATTCGCTCACCGGGACTTCTTCGGCGCGGCGTTGGGTGTCGAACTCGCCAGCAAACTGGCGCGCCTCCAGCCAACGGCCCAGGGTATGGCGCAGCAGCTTGCGGCGCTGGCTGAACGCCACCTGTACCAACTCCTCCAGCAATGGCACGGACACAGCTGCGGGCTCGGCGCGCGGCACCATGCGCACGACTGCGCTGTCCACGCGCGGTGGCGGTTCAAAGCTGGCGGGCGGCACGAACAACACGTTCTCCATCGCATAGCGCCACTGCAGCATGACCGACAGGCGACCATAGTCGCTGGTGGCCGGCCGGGCCACCATGCGATCAATCACTTCCTTTTGCAGCATGAAGTGCTGGTCTTCAATCACCTGCACGTGGTCCAGCAAATGGAACAGGATTGGCGTGGAGATGTTGTAGGGCAGATTGCCCACCACGCGCAAACGCAGGCCGGGTTGGCCGGCCTTGTCGCGCATCGTCTGCGCAAGCGCGGTGAAATCAACCCGAAGCACGTCTGACTCGATGACATCGAGTTGCCCGTGCAGCCGCAGCCGAAAAGCAAGGTCGCGATCAAGCTCGATGACCGTGAGATGCCCCAAACGCTCGACCAGCGGCTGCGTGAGTGCCGCCAGGCCGGGGCCGATCTCGACCATCGGATCACCCGGCTGTGGCGCGATGGCCTGCACGACGTCCTGGATGATGCCCTTGTCCGCCAGAAAGTGCTGCCCGAACCGCTTGCGTGGAATGTGCTTCAAACAAGGCTCCGATGAATGACGTCAACCGCTGAATGCGCGCTCATTGCGGAGGCTCGCGGTATTCCACATACGCACGGCCACGCAGTTCTTTGGCCCAGTTGGCATAGGCTTCGTCGAGCTTCTTTTCGCGCACCACGGTGCGCGCCATGTCGCGTTGCTCGCGCTGGGTCAGCTTGGCTTCGCGGCGCTCCAGCAGCTGAATCAGGTGCACCCCAAAGCGGGACACCACCGGCTCGCTGATATCGCCCGGCTTGAGGGCGTCCAGCGCCTGCTCGAACTCTGGCACATAGCGGCCGGGATTGGCCCACCCCAGGTCGCCCCCCTCTTTCGCGCTGCCGTCTTGCGACTGCTCGCGCGCCAAGGCGGCAAAGTCGGCCTGGCCTGCCAGCACGCGGCGGCGGTACTCGGTCAAGCGCGCGGCAGCGGCGCTCTCGGTCAGTTGCGGGCCGGTGCGCAGCAAAATGTGGCGCGCGTGGCTCTGGACCACGGTGGTCGGCACCCCAGCGTTGACGCGTTCCACAACCTTGAGCACGTGGAATCCGGCCGGCGAACGAACCGGGCCCACGATGGAGCCCACGGGCAGGCCGAGTGTGGAATTCACAAAAAGCTCGGGATATCGGTCAGCGGGGCGCAGGCCGAGCAAGCCGCCCGTACGCGATCCCTCGGGGGCATCAGAAAACTCGCGCGCCACGGCGGCAAAGTCTTCGCCCGCACGCACCTTGTCAGCCGCCTGTTGCGCGCGCGCTTTGCGTTCTGCCACCTGAGCAGGGGTGGCGTTTTCAGGCACCAGCACCAGCACATGGCCCAGATTGATCTCCATGGACGCGATGTCCGTGCCTTTTTGCTCTTCGCGCAGGTACTGGTCGACATCGAGGTCGGACACCTTCACACGGGATTCCACCTCGCGTTCTCGCAAGCGCTGCAAAAGCAATTGATTGCGCAGGTCTTCGCGAAACCGCTCTTTGCTCATGCCGTCCTCGGCCAGGCGTTTGTAGAGGCCTTCCACGTCCATGTCGTTCTGGCGCGCCACGTTCTGCTCGGCCTGCGAGACAGCGTAATCGTCCACCTTGACGCCCGATTCACGGGCCTGCTGCAGCTGCACTTTTTCCAGAATGACACGCTCGAGCACTTCGCGGGCAATCAGATCGCGCGGCGGCATGGCTCCGCCCTGCTTGGCGAGTTGCGCCTCGGCGCGTGCCAGGCGCAAGCGCACTTCGTAGTTCGTCACGGGCTCGGAATTGACAACCGCCACGATGAAGTCAGCAGAACGCGGGACCGTACTGGTGCCCGCCGCTGGCAGCGTGATCGAAGGAACAGCGGCCTGACGAGACAACCCGGAGCCCTTGGCCGAGGAGGTACCCGAAGGGCGCAGGCCCTGCGCAAAAGTGCCTTGTGTGGCTATGGAAGCCAACGAAGCAACAACCAGGGCGATGGCACGGCGATTCATGGTGTGGAGCATGTTGAAACTAGTCGTAATTGCTGAAGCGGCTGGGTGCCGCGACCTGATCCCGAAGATTCTGGTAGCGCGGGACATTTTTCTTGAAGGTGTCGAGCGGGCTGGAGCCCAGGCTCAGGCGTGAGAAACCTACGAATTCGATCTGGAACAGCAGGCGCGTGTTGGACGTGGACACGCTGCTTTGCAGGCGTTCAAGCACGACACGGCCAATCCAACAGCAGCCGTCGTATTCGAGGCCGACCACGGTGTCCACCAATTTGCGGTCCTGCAGGCTGTAGTTGAGCCGCCCGACGCTGTACCAACGCCCGCCACCCTGTCCACGGCCAGCGCCCAGGTCTTTGCCCTTGTCGCCCCACAGGTCGTTCAGGGGCCATTGCCAGCCAATGTCCACTTGTTCGCTCGTGCCGCGTTGCAGACGATAAGCCGCACTCACGGTGTGATAGTTGCTGGGGCTGTAACGCGCGCTAATGGTCGAGCGGATGGACTCCCGCGTCTTGGGGTTGTATTGCACGGTGGAGTCAAAGCCCCACTGCGGCGTCCAGTTGATGCCCGCGCCAAACAACATGTCAGACAGGCGATCGGTCACAGGCGTGCCGCCGGGCAGGGTGACGTTCTGGTCGGTAAACCGCAAGCGCTGCGCCACGCCAAAACGCACCGCCTCGGCCCCCGTGTTCGGGTCCAGCAACCGCGTGGTCACACCGAGTGTGAGCAGGTTGTTGTCGGCCAGGCGGTCGTTGCCGCCAAACGCGTTTTCGGTGTAAATGGTGGCGAAGTTGAAGTCGTTGGCCGCCGTGTCATACACCGGCAAATAGCGCTGATCGCGGTAGGGCGTGTAGGTATAAAACGCCCGTGGTTCCAGCGTCTGCAAAAAGGCGCGCCCGAAGAACGAGGCATCGCGCTCAAACACCAGACCGCTGTCCAGGCTGAACGTGGGCAGTACGCGGCTTGCCGACCGTTGACCATTGGTCAGGGCCGAATCGAATTCATATTGCGTGGCATGCAGTTGCAGGCGCGGCGTGATGAACCCCGCAGGCGCAAGAAACGGACGGCTGATCTGCGCCACGGCGTAGCTGCGGTTGGCATTGGGCTGCCCCGTGAGTGCACGTGCGGCCTCAAACCGGGTGGCGTCCAATTCGACGCTGGCATCCAGCCCGCCCCCCAGCTGCGAGGGCACATAGCGCCAATTGAGTTGCGGCATGCGGTCGTAGGGCGGCACGATCGGTGAGGAGACGTCCTGCAGCGTTTGCCACTTGAGGGTGCGCACTGTGGCCGTCATGTCGTTCCCGCCCCATGACAGCGACGCATCGTTGGGCAGCAGGCGCTGGCGCAACGGCTCGGCCGCGCGGCCAAAGTCTCGCCAGTAGTTGTCGTCGCTCACGCGGTTGATGTTGAGGTTCAGGCCCAGCGCACCGATGTCCGTGCCAATGGTGCCCTGGTGCTGGCCCGAAAAGCTCCACCGCACACGGTCGCGCAAGGTATCGGCGGGCATGAAATCACCACTGATCTTGCCGCTGTACGTGGGCTCAAGGTAACGAAACTCGCCCCCCAGGTTGGCGCCGCGTTTGCTCATCAACGCCGCGCGCAGTGTGGCGTCGCGGTTGGGTGCGATGTTCCAGTAATAGGGTTGCGCGTAGGTCACGCCGTCCCGGCTGTCGAGCCCGACGGTGGGAGGCAAAAACCCCGACTTGCGTTTCTCGGACAGCGGAAAACTGATGTACGGGATGGGCAGCAGCGAGATGCCCTTGAACTCCAGAACGGCGCCCTCTGCGGTGCCCACTTCTTCTTCGTTGTCGATGCGAATGGTGGTCGCACGCAGCACCCAGTCGGGCTCCCAGCTCGCCTGGTCGCCGCGTTCGCAGGTGGTGTAGGTGCCGTTGTGCACCACCGCCCGATAGCGGTCGACGAAATCCACGCGCGTGGCCTCACCGTGCGCCTGCGTGGCCAGGAAGCGGTATTGCGCGTCGCTGAAGAAACCTTCAAACGCATCCACCCGCAGTTCCAGCGCCGTGCCCTCATACACATTGCCCGCGCGGTTGATGCGCACCTTGCCATTCGCCTTGGCGAGATCTTCCGGCACGTTGTAATCGAGCTTGTCGGCATGGATGACGGTGTCGCCCCGGCGCAGCTCGGCGTTGCCTTCGATGAGGGCATTCAAATCGGTCTGGCCGCTGATGTGATCGCCCTTGACGAACACCGGCAACTGGGAACGCACGGCGTCCGGGATTTTTTCCTGCAGCAACGGCGAGGTGCGCAGCGCGGGCGGAGCATCCCAGGCGCTGGGCGCCGGGTCTTGCGCCAGCGCGGCCACAGGCAAGCCGCACCATGCCAAAGCCACGCCATATGCCAGCGCACGGGGCACGGGGGGCACGGGGGGCATGGCGGCGCGCAGGCGCGCGGCCTTGGCGGTGGCGGGCCGGGTGCGGGGGGAAAGGGTCTGCACGGTGGGGGGCTTGCAGCGTGGCACGTGGGGCGATGGGGACGATGACAAGGGAAAGGCCCCGTTTCAGGCCGTGTGGAAACACGCCAGGAACGGGTTTGTAAAATCGGATTATCCATGAGCCACCCAATCCCCCCATCTCCCCACAGCCCGACCCCGGGCCGCGCTATGGCGACACCCCCTTCGGAACCCGTGGTCTGGGCAGATCCGGCACGCCACGCCGCTTTTGAGGCATGGCTTGCGCCCCTGGTGGCAACCCACCAGTTGCGCCCCGAAACCCTGCGTCCGGCCTCGGCCGATGCGAGCTTTCGGCGGTACCTGCGCATCGACCGCATGAACGGCGGCCACAACGACGTTGGCGCCGATGGCGCCAGCTGCATCGTGATGGATGCGCCCCCCGACAAGGAAAACTGCCAGCCGTTTGTGCACGTTCAGCAACTCATGGCTGCCGCCGGCCTGAATGTGCCCAAAATCCTGGCCTGGGACGCCCCCACAGGCTTCATGCTGCTGTCCGACTTGGGCCACCAGACCCTGATCGAGCTGCTGGACCCCGAAAAGCCCCAGGCAGCCTACGCCTGGTACCAACAAGCTACCGACGTGCTGCTGGAGTGGCAAAAGGCATCAAAGCCGGGCGTGTTACCCGCATACGACGAAGCCCTGCTGCGCAGGGAGATGGCGCTGTTCCCGGACTGGTACCTGTCCAAACACCGTGGCGTCACGCTCGACGGCCCACAACAGGCAACGCTGCAAGGCGCCTTTGATGCCATCGTGGCAAACAACCTGGCCGCCCCCAGTGTGTTTGTGCACCGTGACTTCATGACACGCAATCTGATGGTGCCCGCCGATGACGGCAGCCGCGCGGGCGGCGCACAGGCAATACGCTTGGGCGTGCTGGATTTCCAGGACGCTGTCTATGGCCCCATCACCTATGACATCGCCAGCCTGCTGCGCGATGCGTTCATCAGCTGGGAAGAGGAATTTGTCATCGACATTACCGTGCGTTACTGGGAGAAGGCACGCAAGGCCGGCCTGCTGGGCGCCCACAGTGCCAGCGGCTGGGGCGATGATTTTGGCGATTTCTATCGCAGCGTGGAATGGATGGGCCTGCAGCGCCACCTCAAGGTGGCAGGCATCTTTGCGCGCCTGACCCTGCGCGATGGCAAACCCAAGTACCTGGCCGATGCGCCCCGGTTCATGGGCTACATCCGTGCCACCGCCAACCGCTACCGGCAGCTGGGGCCGCTGCTCAAGATGCTCGACCAGATCGAGGGCACCGAACCCGTCACAGGTTTCGCCTATGGCCGGATGTAGGCACCGAACGCCGCCTGCTTCGCACGCCATCAATACAACCAAAAATAGCCTTCGGCGCTTATTCCATAAGCGCTGCCAGCTATTAATTAAGTAGCACATGCCCCGTTTTCATTGCCCGGCCCCTCTGGCCACCGGCACCGAGTTGGACCTCCCCCCCGGCGCCGCACGCCATGTGCAGGTGCTGCGCATGCAGCCGGGGGAGCGCATCACGCTCTTTCACGGCGGGCAGGCCGAGGGCGACCCCGGCGGTGAATTTGACGCCACCGTGGTGCGCATGGGCCGCAGCGACGTGCGGGTGTTGGTCGGGGCCCACCACGCCATCGAGCGCGAAGCCACGCGCGCGGTGCACCTGCTGGCCGGGATCACCGCCAACGACCGCATGGACTGGCTGGTGGAAAAAGCCACCGAGTTGGGCGTGGCCAGCATCACGCCCTTGGTCGCCGAGCGCAGCGTGCTCAAGCTCAAGGGCGACCGCGCCGAGAAAAAAATCGCCCACTGGCAGGCCGTGGCCGTGGCGGCGTGCGAGCAGTGCGGGCGCAACCGCGTGCCCGTGGTGCATGACGCCCTTGATCTGGCGGGCTGGCTGCGCGCGCAGGGCGCCGCCCCGACATCCACCACCGCTGCAACGGCCGCAACCGCAACGACAACGTCAGAAACCACCATCGCAGACACAACACGGGCACTGCGCCTGCTGCTGTCCCTTCGCCCTGGCTCGGTGCCCCTGCACACCGCTGCGGGCCTGGCGCCCGGCGCCGCCGGGCAGAACGTGCACAACACGCAAGCAGCCCAAGCGCCGGTGTGGTTCCTCTCCGGCCCCGAAGGCGGTCTGAGCACGGCGGAAGAAGCGCTGGCCGTGCAACACGGGTTTGCGCCCGTCACACTGGGCGCGCGCATCCTGCGTGCAGAAACCGCCCCCCTCGCAGCCCTGGCGGCGCTCACCCTGACCGCCTGCTGAGCCCATTGGCTCGGTGAAAACCCTCGTTTCCAGGCAGAACGCGCCGCACAGGGGTGCGAAAAACGCGACCGAGCCATAGAATGTTTGACTGACCGGTAACCCACCCCGTCACTGTCTCGCGCCCCACCCTCGCGCGCCCTCCATTCCTCGCAGGAGTCCGTCATGAAGCGCCACCTCAGCCCCTGGCAGCGCTTCATGCACCGCACCAGGGATGTGATCTTTTCCACCAATGCGCAACGGCAAACCTTGGTCGGCATGTCACTGCTTTCGCAGGCCTTGATGACCAGTAGCGCGGGGGTGATGCTGATGGTGGCCGATGCCAGCCAGTCGCCCAATACCGAAGCCATCCAATGGTGGGCCGCCATGTCGGTGGGGGGGCTGATGGTCATGGGCGCGGCCATTCGCAGCGGAATGTCCGAGCAGTTTCGCGACCCCTCGCTCACCTTGCCCCACATGGTCTGGACCATCACCAGCGGCGCTGTGGCCTATGTGCTCGCCGGCGAAGCACGTGGGCTGGTGCCCAGCGTGCTGGCCATGATCCTGTTTTTTGGCACGTTTGGCCTGGGCTTGGCCGAGGTGATCAGCATTGGCTTGTATGCGTTGGCGGCCTTCGGGTTCGCGATCGGCGTGAGCACCCGCTTCACGGCGACACCCTTTGACTACCTGGACACGGCATACGCGCTCATGGTGCTGATCGTGATGAGCGGATCGATTGCCCTGAACCTGCGCATTCAGCGCATCCGCGCGCGCGTGGCCAAACAACGCAAAGCCCTGGCCGATGCGCTGCGAATCAACCGCGAACTGGCTTCACGCGACGAGTTGACGGGCCTTTTGAACCGGCGCGCCATGCTGGATTTGATGCAGCTCGAAGAGCGCCGCAGCCAACGCAGCGGGCGCCCGCTGCTGCTGGCGCAGCTGGACATCGATCACTTCAAGCCCATCAACGACACCCATGGCCACGCCACAGGTGACCGCGCCCTGCAGGCGTTTGCCAGCGCGGTGCTGCACACCGTGCGGGACACGGACGTATTGGCCCGCTGGGGCGGCGAAGAGTTTGTGCTGATGGTGACCGACACGCAAAGCGAGCACGCGCGCGATCTGCTCGAACGCATCCGCCTGGCGGTGGCCGCGCTGGAGATACCACATGCGACAGGCACATTGCGCATGACGGTGTCGGCGGGCCTGGCGCAACATGTGCCGGGCCAAACCCTGAACCAGACGCTCGAGCGCGCGGACCAGGCCCTCTACACCGCCAAGGCGCTGGGACGCAACCGGGTGTCGGTCGCGCCGATGCTCACACGCGTCCCCCTGGATTTTTCGGGCCTGCGGCAAGACACCCATTCCGCGTCGTAGCGCCGTAGCCCACGGCGCGCTTCGGACGCAACAGACGCACATAGAGGACCAGCCGGGTGGCGCGGCCTGCCGAAGCGCGGGGGCACTGTCGCCACCGCCACGGCACCCCGCCAAAGCCCTGCATCCCTATCGGGTGGGCATCGGCTTAATGGCACCGCAGTCTGCCGACAACCACTTGCCGGTCTGCGTCATGTCGATCTGCTCGGGTTTGCCTTGGGACTGGGTCTTGACCTTGACGTGGCCTGTGTACGCAGTGGGGCCAGAGAAAGTCACTGTGCCCTCGCCACTGCTCGGCGCCTGCCCGTCGCCGCCTTTGCAGCTAAAAGTCATCGCCATCGAATTGGGGCTGGTGCGCTGCACTTTCTGCGTGCAGCCCTCTTGCACGGGGATGGCATCGAGGTCCGCCTGCTGGGGCGTGACACACACCTTCACGGTCGTGCCACCGGCCCCCATTGCCACACCTTGCTGGGCCAGCATGTCTTCCATCTGCTTGCGCTGCGCCGGTGTCATGCTGGCCATGGATTTCTGCATCTGTTCCATGGCGGCCTCCATCTGGCCGCTCTGGCTCTTCATCACCACACCGTGTTCCCACAGTCCGGGCCGCATCTTTTGCGCCTGGGCGTGGGCCAGCCCCACGGCGCCGGGCAAAAGCAAGGCCGTGGCCGCCACCATCGAAAGTTTTTTCATCGTCAACCCTCCGGGCAAAGTCAATGGCCCCGAGTATCACCAGGTTGTGTCCGCACGCCAATGGGCCAAACGGGGGGTGGGGGCGAGAGGCGCTGGACAGTGCGCCAAGAAGCGGTTCCCACCACCCCGCATTCCCATCAGGCGGTCAGGTGCGGCGGCGCGCGCAACTGCTCGGGCGTGGTGAACCACGCCGCCGACGCGCCCAGCCCGGCCCGCGCCTGGGCCAGCTCGTGCCGCGCCACGGTGCGCAGGTGCACCTCGTCGGGCCCATCCATCAGCCGCAGCGCCCGGCCCCAGCTCCAGAAGGCGGCCAGCGGCGTGTCGGGCGACAGGCCCATGGCGCCAAAGATCTGCATGGCGCGGTCCACCACACGCTGCTGCAGGCGCGCGGCCACCACCTTGATGGCGGCGACCTGGGCACGCACCTGCCGCGCATCGGCAGGGTCGCCCTGGTCCAGCAACCAGGCCGCGTGCAGCACCAGCAACCGCGCCTGGTCGATCTCGATGCGCGACTCGGCCAGCCACTCCTGCACATTGGCCTGCTCGGCCAGCGGCTTGCCAAACGCGGTGCGCTCCAGTGCACGCTCGGTGGCCAGGCGCAATGCCAGCTCGCACTGGCCAATGGTGCGCATGCAGTGGTGCACACGCCCTGGCCCCAGGCGCGCCTGCGCCATGGCAAAACCAGCGCCCCAGTCGCCCAGCAGGTGGTCGGCCGGCACGCGCACACCCTGCAGCAATATCTCGCAATGCCCCTCGGGCGCATGGTGGTGCAGCACGCTGATGTTGCGCACGATGTGCACGCCCGGCGCATCGGCGGGCACCAGCACCATGCTGTGGCGGTCATGGCTGCAGGCGCTGTCCGCATCTGCATTGCGGCACATCACCACAAGCAGCCGGCACTGCGGGTGCGCCGCCCCGGTGATGAACCACTTACGGCCGCTGATCACGAGGTCGCCGCCCTCGCGCCGCACGGTGGTCTGCAGATTGGTCGGGTCGGACGAGGCCACATCGGGCTCGCTCATCGCAAAGGCCGAACGCATGCGCCCCTCCAGCAGCGGCACCAGCCACTGCGCGCGCTGCGCGGGGGTGGCAAAGCGGTGCAGCAGCTCGGTGTTGCCGGTGTCGGGGGCGTGGCAGTTGAACACCTCGGCCGCCCACGGCAGGCGGCCCATGGCCTCGGCCAACGGCGCGTAGTCGAGGTTGCACAGGCGCGTGCCGGGCTCGTCATCGCGCAGCGTGGGCAAGAACAGGTTCCACAGCCCTTCCTCGCGCGCCAGGGCCTTGAGGTCCTCCAGGAACGGCGGCGGGTAGTCGCCCGCCAGCAAGGCCGCATGCCAGGCGGCGTTGTAGGGCAGCAGATAGCGGTCCATGAAGGCCTGCAGGCGCTCCAGCATCTGAAGGGCCCGGGGAGAAGGTGCGAAGTCCATGGCGCCATTGTGAAAACGCGGGGGAACCGCGTCACAACGCGCGCGACACACGGCTTGACGGATGTCATGCCGCGCGGCGGCCATGGCATTGGCAGGGCTCGCAGTTGCTGCAATTTTTATAGCTGCTTGCGCTGATGAAACAAGCGCCAGAGGCCTTTTTTATTGTGCATGGTGGTGCAGCGGCGGTACCATCGCGCGATGAGTACGCATTACGAAACACTGCACCACGCCGATACCTACCGTGAGGCGTTTGCGGTGGAACCCCCCGCCGCCCTGGGCGAGCGCCACCTGTGGCCACGCAAGCCGGGCTTTTTCATCGTGCATGCGGCCACGGCCGCCGCCATGGCGAACCCTTCGCCCCAGCTGGCACAAACGCCCACACAGCCCCCACAACCGATGGGGCCGGTGGAGCCGATGGATGCGCCGCCAGCTCCCCCCGAGGCTGCGGGCACCGAAGCCGCCGCACCGGCCCCCGCTCGCCCCGAGACGCAACGGGTGCTGGTGCCCGCGCAGTGGGGCCTGGTGCCGCACTGGGTCAAGTCGGCATCGGATGCCAAGCTGCGCGCCCCCAAGCTGGTCAACGCCAAGTCCGACACCGCATCCACCGGCACGCCGTTTCGCGACGCGTGGCTCAATGGCCAGCGCTGCATCGTGCCCATGGCGGCGTTTTACGAAGACGACCTGCGCAGCGGCAAGGCCGTGCCCACGCGCGTGGCCCGCGTGGACGGCAAACCCATGGGCGTGGCGGGCCTGTGGGCGCGCTGGCAGGGGGCCGATGGCGAAGTCATCATCAGCTACTGCCTGCTCACGGTGAACGCCAACAACCACGCGCTGCTGCACCGCTACGGCCAGCCGGGCAGCGAAAAAAGCATGCCCGCCATCCTGAACGAAGGCTCCTACGATGCGTGGCTGACGGCTCGGCAAGAGAAAGCCAAGGAGTTCATGCGGCAGTACGCGGCCCAGTGGCTCACGGCCAACCCGGTCGAGAAGAAGGCAGACAAGGTGCCCAAGGGCTTGCTCGGCTGATGCGCCACAGCCCTTGCGCACAAGCGGGTGCGCCTGTTGCGCCACCCCGCCCACGCGTGCGCCTGCCTGCCCGCAGCAAGGCCACGCAGGCGCATGGCCTTCAATTAACTATGAATTTCATAGCTACCAGCGCTTATCTCATAAGCGCTTGAGGCACTTTTTTCATGAAATGATGCGAATAGGCCGGCCTAAAAGGTCTCTGACAACAAGATCAAGACCAGGCACACCACCGTGATCGCCATGTCGGTGCGCTGTTTGTCGGTGAGCGAGCGCAAACGCCGCACACAAAGCGCCGCAAACGGAATCAGCAGCACCGCCCCCACCCAGCGGTCCAGCGGCACCAGGCAGATGCGGGCCAATGCCCACAGCCACACACACTGCACGAAGAAGGCCCAGAACTCGGCACGCGAGGTGTCGCTGCCCCCATCGAGTGCGCGCCGCCAGCCCCGCGCCACGCACTGCGCCCAGCCCAGGCGCTCGCCCTCCAGCAGGTTTTGCACCGCATGCAGCACCCACACGCTCAGCAGCATGGGGCCGACCACCACGCCCCACAGGGCTATGGCCGTAAACAACAGCGAGCTGTAGCCCATCCCGCCACCGCCACCGCCATTGATCTTGGCAACCCCCACCGCCCACAGGCCCCCGGCGACCAGCAACGTTGCAGCGCCCACCCCCACGGACGGCCACCCCCATTGCAGCGCCTTGCGCCCGGCCCCCCACAGCGCCAGCGCCATGAGCGTCGCGCCCAGGAACCACTGCAGCTTCTGGCCCGCTGCGGCCCAGCCGTCATGCGGGGTCACACCCCATTGCTGCGCCACGGGGGCTGCAAGCGGTTGGGGGGCCGGGCGCCATTGGCGGCCAACTTCCTGCTGCGCCCTGCGCAGCCGCTCCACCCAGTCGGCGCGTTGGCCCGACAGGTTGCCCAGTGCCACTTCCAGATGGGGCAACCGTTGGCGGGTGTCAAAGGCATGCGACACCAGCAACGGCCGCGCCCCCCCGGCCTGGGCCTGAGCCACCAGTGCGGGCAGCTGCTCTTTCCAGTAGGAGCCCAGGGGAGGGCTCGTGCACACCAGGGCGCGGGATTCGCCCCCAGGCGCCAGCATCTCCACCGCGTCCAGCGCGGCCCGGCCCTTGGGTGGGCGCACACCGTCCCAGTCGCAGGCCAATGACACCCCGCCCCGGCCGGTGACGGGTTCGCCACCCCACACGATGTCAGGGCGATCGATGGGCAAGGCCAGCGCCGCCTTGTTGGCCAGGCGCAGCGCCAGCAGGAACTGAATTTGCCCATGGGCGGCCTCCGTGGCCCAAACGCCCCGCGCCACGGGCTGCAGGTTGCGGTCTTGCATCACGGCATAGGGGCGGGGGCCATCGGCTGGGGGCCAGCGCACCTCCATGTTTTTGTCAAAAGCCGCTTGCCAAGCCACCACCAATGGCGCATTGGGCACGCTGTCGCGCAGTCGGCCCCGGGCCATGGCCGCGTTCACGGTGTCGTTCGGCGCCGAGGCCCCGCCGGGCCAATGCGAGCGAAGGGCGGCCCACACGCCGCGCGCGGGGGCCGCCGCCACACCAGTCGCTGGTGCGGGCCCGCCGCTCAACTGCTCCACATAGGCGTGCAGCAGCTCGCGGCGCAGGGCTTCGACATCGTCGCCCGACGCGCGTGTTTCCTTGAGCAGCTGCACCAGAAAGTAGGCCTGTGCCGGGTCGCTCCCCATCCGGGTATTGCCCAGCGCCGTGGCAAACGCGTCGCGCTGGGCGGCCGGTGTTGGGGCGGCAAAAGCCATGCCGTGCAGCAGCAGCCATGCGCCCAACCAGCCGGCGAAAAAGCGTTGAACCATGACAAGTGCCGTTCGTAGATGTGCAGCGATGGCAGATTCTCGCCCACGGCATGTCGCCGCCGGCCCCCTTACGGCGGGCCGGGCAGCAGGCGCGATGAAGCCATGGGGGGCGTGCAAACGCGCTCCATGGCGCCCGCCGCCCTCCTCAGGAGGGCCGCTTCATCTGGCAAGACGTGGGTTGGGCGCTGATGTAGGAGTCCCACACCGCTTCAGAGCGGAAGCCATAGCCGGTTTTCTCGGCGTCGTACTTCACCCCTTTGCTGCCCTGCTTGGCCCAGATGCCCAGGTACAGCGGGGCTTCGAGCTGGTGGTCGCTCTTGCGCATGCGCACCTCGCCCATCGGGCTCTTGTAGGCCATGCCTTCCAGCGCGAACGCCACCTTTTTGGCATCGGTCGACTGCGCCTTGCGCATGGCCTCGCGCAGCATGTTCATGGTGTTCCAGTGGGCAGCAAAGATGAAGTCCTCGTCGTACTTCTTCTTGTAGTCGACATAGATCTTCTCCAGCTCGGGGGACGGCGCGTTGTGAACCCAGTTCCAGACCACGCCCACCTTGCCGTCACCCCACGCGCCGATCTGCGCCGGGGTGCCCGGGTTGTTGGCGTTCAGGGTGAAGTAGTTGATGTTGAGCCCGTAGTCGCGGGACGACTTGAACAGCAAGGTGAGGTCGCTGCCCCAGTTGGAGGTAATGACCGTGTCGGCCTTGGCCGCCGCCATCTTGGCCACGTAGGGGGCAAAGTCGCGCGTCTGGGCAAGGGGCACAAAGTCGTCGCCCACGATCTCGATGTCGGGCCGCTTGCGCGCCAGGTATTCCTTGGCGGCCTTGGACACTTGCCGGCCATGGGTGTAGTCCTGGTTGATCAGGTAGACCTTCTTGATGTCTTTGCGGCCTTGCAGGTACGTGGTCAGCGCCTCGATCTTCATCTCGCTCGATGGGTAAAAACGAAAGTGCCAGAAGCTGCAGCGCTCGTTGGTGAGCTGGGGGTCCATGGCCGCGTAGTTCAGGTACACCGTCGCTCGCTCCGGGTCCCGCTCGGCGAGCTTGTTGAGGGCATCCACCAATGCCAGCGCCGCGCCCGAGCCGCCACCCTGCGTAACGAAGCGGATACCCCGGTCGGTCGCGGCCTTGAGCGCGTTGAGACTTTCCTGCGGGGTGCCCTTGTTGTCAAAGTCGACGACCTCGAACTTGGGCTCGTTGGGCCCCGCTTTGGCGTTGAGCTGAAAAACCACCTCGCGCAATTGTTTGAGCGAGCTTTGCCCGGTGAGGGCGAACGGCCCCGACAGCAGGTCGATAAACCCGATCTTGACCGTCTCGGCCGCGCCGGCGTGTGTCGCCATCACCAGGGCGGCGGCGGTGGCACATGCTTTGAACCAATGCCTGTGGACCTTGTTCATCGTTGTCTCCTTGTGTGTGTTTTCAGGGGTTTGGATCGTGGAAGAACGCCGCTGGAATTGCGGCGTCAATTACCGGGGCAGTTGCCGCTTGGATTGCCGCTTCAATCGCCGCTGAAAGCGTTTCCATGGCGTTGCCGCAACTCGTTCTTTTGCACCTTGCCCGTGCCGCCCAGGGGCAGGTGGTCGACGAACAGGACATCCTCGGGCAGCCACCACTTGGCGACGCGTTCTGCCAGGAAGTCCAGGATCTGCTGTTTGTCCACCGACTGGTCGGGCTTGCGCACGATGAACAGCAGGGGCCGCTCGTCCCATTTGGGCTGTTTGACCCCGATCACGGCGGCCATGGCCACCGCGGGGTGGGCCACGGCGGCGTTCTCCAGGTCGATGGAGCTGATCCACTCGCCGCCCGACTTGATCACGTCCTTGGTGCGGTCGCGGATCTGCATGACCCCTTGCGCATTGATGGTGGCAATGTCGCCCGTGGGGAACCAGCCATCCACCAGCGCCGAGCGCTCCGCCTTGTGATACCGCTCCACGATCCACTGGCCCCGCACCATCAGCTCACCCTGCGCCACACCGTCGCGGGGCAAGGTGGTGCCTTGCTCGTCCACCAGCTTGAGCTCGATGCCGAACACCGATTTGCCTTGTTTGGCCACCAGGGCGTGGTGCTCTTGGGGTGACAACTGTGCCTCGGATGCGCCCAGGTTGCTCATGGTGGCAATGGCAGTGGTCTCGGTCATGCCCCAGCCGTGGCGCACGTCCACGTCATACACATCGGTGAACTTGGCGATCAGCGCCTGGGGCATGGCCGAGCCCCCCACGCCCGTGCGGCGCATCGTCGTGAAGCGCAGCTGGTGTTGCTCCACGTGCTGAATCAGCCCCATCCAGATGGTGGGCACGCCCGCGCTGACGGTGACCCGCTCGGTTTCCATCAGTTCGTACAGGCTGGCGGGGTCCAGGCGCGGCCCCGGCAGCACCAGCTTGGCGCCACCGATGACCGCCGCATAGGGCAGGCACCAGGCGTTGATGTGGAACATGGGCACCACGGGCAACACGGTTTCTTGCGCGCTGATGCTCAGCACCCAGGGCATGCAGGCCGACAGGGCGCTCAGGGTCAGGGCCCGGTGGGAATACAGCACGCCCTTGGGGTTGCCGGTGGTGCCGGACGTGTAGCACAGCGCCGCGCCGGACCGTTCGTCGCACTCGGGCCAGGCAAAGGTGTCGCTCTGGCGGGCAATCAGCGGTTCATACGCCTCGACCGCCGGCACGCCCTGCAGGTCGATGGCGCCCAGCGCGTCGGCGTCACACAGCGCCACCCAATGCCGCACCCGGGGGCACGACGCCGCAATGGCACGCACCAGCGGCGCGAAGGTGGTGTCAAACAGCACCACCTCATCGTCGGCGTGGTTGATGATGTAGGCCAGTTGCTCGGGGTGCAGGCGTGGGTTGCAGGTGTGCATGACCATGCCGCTGCCCGACACGGCGTAATACGCCTCCAGATGGCGGTGGTTGTTCCAGGCGATGGAGCCGACCACGCTGCCGGGGCGCAGCCCCAAAGGCCGCAGCGCATTGGCCAGTTGCCTGGCACGCCGCGCCAGATCCGCAAAACGGTAGCGGTGCAGGGTTCCATCGGTCTCGCGCGAGACGATGTGCTGGTCACGGAACTGGTTTTCTCCGTGTTCCAGGATGGCCGAAACCAGCAAGGGCCGATCCATCATGCTGCCGGGCTGTTGCATTGCTTTTGTCTCCTTGTTCTTGGGGGTGCGCTGTGCCGCAGGGGTGCATCCGCCAGATGCCAGCGGGCAATCCATGCCAGTCGTCGCGCATGGTCGCAAACAACCTCTGATGCGCTTGTCTTGTGTGTGACTGCGCGGGCAGGGGCGGTGTGCCGCCACCGGCTGGCGGGCCCACGGGCTGCTGCAGGCCACCGGCCGCTCTGCCGCAGCGTGCCACCTCCAGCAGCAACCTGCCAGGCAAAAACTTCAAAAAAGATAGCTGCTTGCGCTTGACTGGCAATCGCTAGAAGCCTTTTTGGCCTTAAAACCCCAGCAACACAAAGAGCCGGTCCATGCGCGCCTTGGCGCTTGCATCCATCGCCATCGGGCGGCCCCATTCGCGCTGTGTTTCGCCAGGCCATTTGTTGGTCGCATCCAGGCCCATCTTGCTGCCCAGGCCGCTGACGGGCGAGGCAAAGTCGAGGTAGTCGATGGGCGTGTGCTCCACCAGCAAGGTGTCGCGCGCTGGGTCCATGCGGGTAGTGATGGCCCAGATCACGTCTTTCCAGTCGCGCACGTCCACGTCTTCATCCACCACCACGATGAACTTGGTGTACATGAACTGGCGCAGGTGGCTCCACACCCCCATCATCACGCGCCGGGCGTGCCCGGCGTAGGCCTTCTTGATGCTGACCACCGCCATCCGGTAGCTGCAGCCCTCGGGCGGCAGATAGAAGTCGGTGATTTCGGGGAACTGGCGTTGCAGCAGCGGGATGAACAACTCGTTGAGCGCCACGCCCAGCACGGCGGGCTCGTCGGGCGGTTTGCCGGTGTAGGTGCTGTGGTAAATCGCGTCACGGCGCAGCGTGATGCGCTCGATGGTGAACACCGGGAACTCGGCGCATTCGTTGTAGTAGCCGGTGTGGTCGCCATACGGCCCTTCGAGCGCGTGTTGCCAGCCGCTGGCGTGCGCCGCGTCGGGCAGGACGTGGCCTTCGAGCACGATTTCAGCCGACGCGGGCACCGACAGGGGCACGCCCAGCGCGGGCACGATCTCGGTGCGCGCGCCGCGCAGCAGGCCAGCGAACTGGTATTCCGACAGGCTGTCGGGCACGGGCGTGACGGCGCCCAGAATCGTTGCGGGGTCGGCGCCGATGGCGACGGCCACCGGGTAGGGCTGTCCGGGGTTGTGCTTGCAATGCTCGGCAAAATCAAGCGCCCCACCGCGATGCGCCAGCCAGCGCAGGATGACCTGGTTGCGGGTGAGCACCTGCTGGCGGTAGATGCCGAGGTTCTGGCGCTTCTTGTGGGGCCCGCGCGTGATCACCAGCCCCCAGGTGATGAGCGGCGCCACGTCGCCGGGCCAGCAATGCTGGATGGGCAGGCGCGCCAGATCGACATCGTTGCCCTCCCACACCACGTCCTGGCACGGCGCCGAGCTGCGCTCTTTGGGCGCCATGTGCCACAGGGTTTTGAGCAGGCCGCCCATGCCGGCGATGTCCCGGAACCCCTTGGGCGCCTCGGGCTCTTTGAGCGTGGCGAGCAGCTCGCCAAACGGGCGCAGCCCGGCCACGCTGTCCACCCCCATGGCGCGCGCCACGCGCTCGGGCGTGCCAAACAGGTTGGCGAGCACCGGCATGGTGTGGCCGGTGGGGTTTTCAAACAGCAGCGCCGGGCCCCCCGCACGCAGCACGCGGTCGCACAGCGCCGTCATTTCGAGGTGGGGCGACACGGGCTCGGCGATGCGGCGCAATTCGCCACAGGGCTCCAGCTGGGCCATGAAATCACGCAGGTCGTGGTAGGACATATTCAGAGCTTGCAGGGTAAAAATTTGAATGAAAACAGGCTCTAGCGCATATGGAATAAGCGCCAGTAGCTCATTTTTTGGTAGTAAATTGGCACCAATGACACCACCCGCGATGCCCTTGTGTGGCGGTCTGCCAGCGCGCCAGGCGTTAGGCTTGCCGGTCTTGCGGGCCGCCCACCGGGCGGCGCACACCGAATGCCTGGATGACCCCCACTGTTGAACCCGATACCACCGTCGGCCCGCTGCTCTGGCGCCTGTCCACCCTGCTCCTGGGTGTGGGCCTGCTGGTGGTCGGCGTGGGCCTGCTTTTTTCGGTGCTGGGCCTGCGCGCCGGGCTGGCCGACTTCTCCAGCATCACGCTGGGGCTGGTGACCTCGGCCTACTTTGTCGGTTTTGTGCTGGGCACGTATGTCTGCCCGATGGTGATCCGCAAGGTGGGGCACATCCGCGCGTTTGCCGCCATGGCGTCGCTCGCGTCGACGATGCCGATCCTGCATGCGTTCTGGGTCGACCCGTGGTTCTGGGGCCTGCTGCGGCTGGTGACCGGCGTGTGCATGGTGGGCCTGTACATCGTGATCGAGAGCTGGCTCAACGCGCTGGCGCCCAATGCGCTGCGCGGGCGGTTGTTTGCGGTGTACATGGCGGTCAACTTCGGCGCGCTGGCGCTGGGCCAGTGGCTGATTTTGATCGGCGACCGGCTGGGTTTTGTGCCGTTTGCCCTGGTGTCGGTGATGTTCTCGTTTGCGCTCTTGCCCATCACCATGACCGAGGTGGACGAGCCCGCGCCGGTGGACGCGCCCCGTTTTAGCCTGCGCAAACTGTATGAGGCCTCGCCCATGGGCATGGCGGGGGCGCTGACCTCGGGGCTGATGACCGGCGCCTTCTACGGCATGAGCGCGGCCTTTGGCACATCGCTGGGGTTTTCGGATGCGGGCGTGGCCAGCTTCATGGCGGCAGCCATTGTGGGCGGCGCGCTTTTTCAGTGGCCGGTGGGCCATTATTCGGACAGCCACGACCGGCGCATCGTGCTGCTGTGGGTGTGCATCGTGGGCGCGTGCGTGAGCGGCCTGTGCTTTTTTCTGGCGCGCTACGCGCCCGATTCGACCGGCACGCTGATCCCGCTGGCGCTGCTGCTGGGGGGCTTGTTCTTTTCGATCTATGGCCTGTCGGTGGCGCACGTCAACGATGTGATCGACTCGTCGCGGCTGGTCGAATTCACCGGCGGGTTGCTGCTGCTGCACGGCGTGGGCGCCGCCGTGGGCCCGATCATGGCGGGGGTGCTGATGGACGTGGCCGGGCCCGCAACGCTGATGCTGTTTTACGCCGCCGTGATGGGCGCCATGGCGTTGTATGCCTTCTTGCGCCTGAAGGCCGCCGCGCCCGTGGCGGCCGAGCACAAGGCCGACTTTGTGGTGATGGGCGGCAGCGGCTCGCAGGCGGTGCTGCAGATGGACCCGCGCGCCACCGAAGACCCCAGCGCCGACACCGCCCCACCAGCGAATGGAAAACCTGCAGCGCCCGCCGACCACCGCACGACCGACGACTGAACCCGCAGCGGCAGAACACCGCCACGCCGCAAAGACGGCCCTCATGGCGCCAGCGCCAGCCCCTCCCAGCGCGGCGCCAGGTCATGCGGCACACCCAACAGGTCCAACGCACGCGCCACGCTGTGGTCGACGATGTCGCCCACACTTTGCGGACGCAGGTAAAACGCCGGCAGCGGCGGGCAGACGATGGCGCCCATTTCGGTCACGGCCACCATGTTGCGCAGATGGGTGAGGTGCAGCGGCGACTCGCGCACCAGCATCACCAGGCGGCGGCGCTCCTTGAGCACCACATCGGCCGCGCGCGTGAGCAGGTTGTCTGACAGGCCATGTGCCACGGCGGCCAGCGTGCGCATGGAGCACGGCGCAATCACCATGCCGGCGCACTGGAACGAGCCGCTGGCAATGGCAGCGCCCACATTGCGCACGTCGTGCACCTGGTGCGCCAGGGCTTCTACGGCGGCGCGACCCATGTCCAGCTCGTGCTGCAGGTTTCGCCAGCCCGCGTCAGACACCACGAGGTGCAACTCAATGCCGGGCATGGCCTGCAGCACCTGCAGCAGGCGCGCGCCATACACCGCGCCACTGGCCCCCGAAATGGCGACGATGATGCGGCGCGGGTGGGCGGCGTCAACCATGCGAAACCTCCCCGTCGGCGGGCTGCAGCGCGGGGCATTGCAGTGGGTCGGCCTGCTGGTCGGCCTCGACCTGGTCCCGCACCAGCGCGGCCTGCACCGGGTCGAAGTCTTCATGCGCGCGTTTTTTCACGCCGTACTGCTGCAGCTGGTAGTGCCGGTCGGCAACGATGCCGTGGCGCGCGAGCGTGCTTTTCACACAGACCAGCGGGCAGCCGTCGAGCGCGATGATGGGCCGGCCCGAGCGCACGATTTTCAGGAGGTGCGGCACGTCACCGCCCACCCCGGCGATACACGACATCTCGGCCACGCCGCGCCGGTCGAGCTGCAGCGCCACATGGTTGGCCAGTTGCGCCGCACTGGAGCAGCCCGAGCAGGAATACACCAAAGGCAGGGGAAATGAAGGGGTGGCAGTGGGCATGGTTTCATCCTCGCGATGGGTGGGAGCCCGCGCCGTTGTGCACAGGGGAGGCATCGTGCAGGCGGCCTGCGGTGCGGGAGCGTTCAAGGGCGGTGGCCACGGGTGGCGCGGACGACACGGGTGGAAGGGGCGGCACGGACGGCGTCGGCTCCGGGATGGGCAGGGGTTGCATCACACACATTGAAACGCGGGCTCCGGCAGGGGGCCCAAGCGCTGGCGCGACCTTACTGAACGCACGGCGGGCGTCCGCTGATCTTCATCAAGGGCAGTGCACAATGCCGGAGCAAAGCGGTCGGACTTTGATGTGCCCCAGCGCTCCCCGGCGCACCACACAGCCGTCCGGCCTGGGTGTGCATCCACGCCACCCTCTCGTTATCTCGACCCACCCTGCTGCCAGCAGCAAGCGCTGCCCCGCCATGAACAAGAACCTGTGGTTGCTGGCCCTGTGCCAAGGCCTTTTCCTCACCAACAACGTCGTCTTCATCGCCATCAACGGCCTGGTGGGCCTGCAACTGGCGCCCTTTGGCTGGATGGCCACGCTGCCGGTGATGGGCTATGTGGTGGGTGGGGCGCTGTCCACCCCGTTGGTGGCCAAGACGCAGATGCGCTGGGGGCGCAAGGTGTCGTTCCAGATCGGCCTGGCTGTGGCGGTGGGGTCCGCCGCGCTGTGCGCATGGGCTGCGTTCAGCGCCAACTTCTGGCTGCTGTGCACGGCCACGCTGGTGGCGGGCTACTACAGCGCCAACGGCGGGTTGTACCGCTTTGCCGCCGCCGAGTTGGCCGCGCCGGACTACCGCGAAAAAGCCGTGTCGCTGGTGCTGGCCGGGGGCCTGCTGGGCGCCGTGGCGGGCCCCAACCTGGCCAGCGCCACACGCACGCTGTTTCCTGTGCCGTTTGCGGGCGCCTACATCGCGCTCATTGGCGTGGCGCTGCTGGCCATGGTGTGCATGGCGGCCATCCGGTTCGAGGTGCAGCCCGTGGTGCTGAACGCCGCCGGGCAACCCGCCCGGGGCCGCCCGCTGGCCGAGCTGCTGCGCCAGCCCACCATGGTCGTCGCCATATTGGGCGCGGCCTTGGGCTACGGCGTGATGAACCTGCTGATGGCCGCCACGCCGCTGGCCATGCAGGTGTGCGGCTTTAACTTTGACGCGTCGGCCCTGGTGCTGGAGTGGCATGTGATCGGCATGTTTGCGCCCGGCTTTTTTACGGGCCATCTGATCAAGCGCTTTGGCGTGTTGCCCATCATGGGCACCGGTGTGGTGCTCAACTTTGCCTGCGTGGCCGTGGCGCTGATGGGGATAGAGCTACACCACTTCGGCATTGCACTGTTCTTGCTGGGTGTGGGCTGGAATTTTCTGTTCACCGGCGGCACGGCGCTGGCCATGACGGCCTACCGCCCCGAGGAGAAAGACCGCGCCCAGGCCGCCATCAACTTCTGTGTCTACGCCACGCTGGCGCTGAGCGCGTTTTCGTCGGGCGTGCTGGTCACCACGCAGGGTTGGACGCTGTTGAACGCGGGGTCTCTGGTGCCGATTGTGGTGACCGGGCTGGCGCTGGCGTGGCTGGCACTGCAGCGCAGGCGGGCGTCGGCCAGCCTCTGAGAGGTGGCGATGAGAGGTGGCGATGAGAGGTGGCGATGAGAGGTGGCTCTGAGAAGCGCTTCTGAGCGGTATTGCACCGATTCAACGCGGATCGTTGCGCCCAGCCCTTGCGCAAAGGCAGCCCCTGCGGAGTCATCCCAGCGGCTGGGGTGCCACGAACAGGCGGTCGCCGCCCGGGTGGCAATCTCGGCAAGCCTGCGCCAGGGCCAAGCCGCCAGGCTGCAGCGCACGCACCACCACCATCGTGCCCAGCAGAAGAATTCACGATTGTTGACACAATGGCAGGCGCCGAACTGCGTACCATCGGCGGTTGCGCGACCGTGCACACGGTCCAGGTCGCTGCGCGGCCGTATCTATTCCTCTGCAGGAGAACACCATGGGTTTGCTCGATTCCGTACTGGGTGCCGTCATCAACAACGCGTCGCAAGCCGGCAATGGCGCCGCAACTGCGGGCGGGGCGGGGGGCGGTTTGGGCGGCTTGCTGAACATGGCCGCGCAGAACCCGCAGCTGGTGCAGGCCGTCATGTCCCTGCTCAGCAACGATGGGCCCGTGGGTGGCCTGCCCGGCCTGATGGCCAAGTTTCAGCAAGCCGGCCTGGGCAACGTGATTGCGTCTTGGCTGGGCGCGGGGCCGAACCAGGCGATCTCGGGGGAGCAACTGTCCAATGTGCTGGGCAGCGGCCCGCTGTCACAGATCGCGTCGCAACTGGGCGTGGGCTCCAGCGCCGCCGCAGGCCAGCTGGCCCACGTGCTGCCGGGCCTGATCGACCAACTGAGCCCACGCGGCGAGGCGCCAGAAGGCGGGTTTGGCACATCGAACGACCTGCTGGGTATTCTGGGCGGCATGCTCCGAAAATAATAGCTAACAGCGCTTTATGCATAAGCGCTAGCGGCATATTTCGCTTGAATTTCTTCTAAAACCGCCTACCCCGGCAGGGGGCAGCGCCGCACCAGCCACTGCAGCAGCAGGCGCATCACGGGCTCGGCCAGCTCCGGGCTTTCGTTGAAAAGCTCGTGGTACAGCGGCTCAAAACAATGGGAGTGCACCAAGGCCTTGGGCGCTGCCGCCGCAAAGGCCCGGCTGCCCGCCGGGTTGACCAGCTTGTCGCTACCGGCCCACATCAACAAGGTAGGAACGCTCCACTGGGCCGCCTGCGCCACGGTGGCCGGGCCCTCGTCGGCAATGAAGCGGGCCAGGCGGGCGCTGATGCGGTCATGGCACCGGGGGTCGACCCGATAGGTAGCAACCACCACGGGGTCATGCGACAGGTATTGCGCATCCAGCCCGTTGCCCACGCGCAGGTTGGGGGCGATGCGCGGCAACGTGGCGAGCAACAGTTTTTGAGCCGCAGAGAGGCCTGCATCCAGCGCGGGGGACGACAACACCAGGGCCTCCACAGGCCGCAGCTGCATGGAGACAAACCGTGCCGCCACCAGCCCCCCCATGCTGTGCCCCAGCACCACCAGGGGCAAGCCTGCGGGCGCATGCGCGCGGGTGGCATCCACCATATCGGCCAGATCGGCCAACAAACGGGTGTCCGACGTCAAACCGCCGCGCGGCCCCGATGACTCGCCGTGGCCGTATTGGTCGTAAGCACGCACCGCAAACCCGCACAGGTTGAGGCGGTGCGCCAGCGCGGCATACCGCCCTGCATGCTCACCCAGGCCATGCACCACCAGCACGGTGCCGCGCGGCTGAATCTCCTCGGGCAACGCCCAGTCGTACACAGCAAGGTTCTCACCATCGGCCGCAGTGAAGGGGCTCAGCACGGCGGCGGGGAGGTCGGACAAGTGGGTTTCGCAGTCAGCAGGGACGATCATGCGGGGCAGAAAAAAGTTTCCGCATGATAGGTGCTTGCCACACAACCGTCACGGCCTAGATGGCCATGGGCGCCATTACCCGATGTGGCGGGCGCCGTGCCGTGCCAGCCAGCGACTGATGGCCGGGCCGGTGATCAGCACCAACAAGAAACGCGCGAGCTGCATGGCCATGACAAAACTGGTCTCCACCGTGCTGGTGGCGGCGATCACGGCCATGGAGTCGGCCCCGCCCGGCGAGGTGGCCAAGTAGGCGCTCAACGGGTCAAGCCCCACGGCCAACACCAACACGGCGCCACTTGCCAGGCCCACCCCCATCAGCAGCAGCATGGCCGCCATGACGCGGGGCAGGGCACGCAGGGCGTGCAGCAGCACGTCGCGCGTGAAACGCAGGCCCACGCTCCAGCCGATGGCGGCATACGCCAGGCCCATCAACAGCGGGGGCAGGGCCGGGGACCAACCCCACACCAGTTGCACCACCACGCCGCCCACCAGCGGAATCACCATGGAGCCACCGGGAATGGCAAAACGACGCGCCACCCAGCCGCCGCCCAGCACCAGCGCACCGGTGAGGGCCAAGCCGGGCAAAGAGCCCCACGCCAGCCAGGAGAGCCAATCCACCCCCGCGCTGCTGGCAGGCGCATGGGCGCCCGCCGCCCGCGCCACCAGCGCCGCCACGACGGTGACGACCACCACGCGGGTGTATTGCATGAAGGCCACCAGGCGCACGTCGGCGCCATATTCCTCGGCCATCACCACCATGGCGGAGGCGGCACCCGGCGCCATGCCCCAGATGGCCGTGGTGCCGGGCATGACCTGCCGGCGCATCAACCACCAGCCCAGCGCACTGCTGGCGGCGATCAGGAGCACGGTGGTTCCTATAAACACCGGCCAGTGCGCCAGCACCTGGCCCAGCTGGTCGGGGTGCAGGCTTTGCGCCATCAGACAGCCGAGCAGGCCTTGGCCCCAACCAAAAAACCGGCGTGGCACCACCAGACGCAGGCCACGCACCGAAAACACCAACGCACACACCATGCAGCCGAGCAGCACGGCGGCAGGCATGTGCAGAGCCAGCAGCGTCGCCGACAGCAGGGCGCTCAGCCCCGCCAGGGTCAGCCAGCGCAAACGTGCCATCGACCGACTCGCTCAGGCCGCCACGGCTTGGCGGCGCGACCAGCGGCGATACAGCGGTGGCACCACCAGCATGGCCACCACACCGACCCACAGGCCCATCGAGATCGGGCTGCCCCACAGGATCGACAGCTCGCCGTTGGTGATGGACAGCGCCCGGCGCAGGTTCTGCTCCATCATGTCGCCCAGCACAAAGCCGAGAATCAGCGGCGCCATGGGCACGCCACCTTTGCGCAGCAGGTAACCCGCGAAGCCAAAGCCGCCCATCAGCATCAGGTCGAACGTGGTGGCGTGCACTGAATACACACCCACCGCACTGATCGCCAGAATGCCGGGCACCAGCAGCCAGTTGGGCACCAGCAAAATGCGGGTGAACACGCCCACCAGCGGGATGTTGATGAACAGCAGCAGCACGTTGGAGACAAACATCGAGGCAATCAACCCCCACACCAGGCCAGGCTGCTGGGTGAACAGCGCAGGCCCGGGCGTGATGTTGTACAGCGACAGCGCACCCACCATCACCGCCGTGGTGCCCGAGCCGGGCACGCCGAGCGTGAGCATGGGAATGAACGAGCCGTTGGCGGACGCGTTGTTGGCCGCCTCGGGTGCGCTCACGCCCCGGATGTCGCCCTTGCCGAAGGTGCCGTCCTTGTCGTTGATGCGTTTTTCGACCGAATAGGCCATGGCGCTGGCAATGGTGGCGCCTGCGCCGGGCAACACGCCCACAACGAAACCGAGCACCGACGAACGGGCAATGGTCCAGCCCGTCATCATCAACTCTTTGCCATTGAAAAGCGTGCGGCCCACGGTGCGGATCAAGCCGCTGGTGTTGGCCTGGTGCTCCAGCATGAGCAGAATTTCGCTGACCGAAAACAAGCCGATCACCAGCACGATGAACTGAATGCCATCCGACAGGTGCACGTTGTCACCCGTGAAACGGTACACACCCGAGTTGCTGTCCAGGCCCACGGTCGAGAGCGACAAGCCAATGACGGCGGCCAGCACCGCCTTGATGGGCTGATCGCCCATCAGGCCGGTGATACAGGCAAACGCAAAACACATCAGCGCAAAATATTCGGCGGGACCAAAGGCCAGCGCCCAGCGCGCCAGCAGCGGCGCAAACAACACGATGCCCGCCGTGGCCACCGTCGAGCCCACAAACGACGCCCAGGCAGAGATCGACAGCGCCACGCCGCCCTCGCCCTTGCGTGCCATGGGGTTGCCGTCGATGGCCGTCATGATGGCGCCCGCATCGCCCGGCACGTTGAGCAAGATGGACGAAATACGGCCGCCAAACTCGCAACCGATGTACACCGCCGTGAGCAGGATCAGCGCGGTTTCAGCGGGCAGCTTGAGGGCAAACGCCAGCGGCATCAGCAGCGCCACGCCGTTGATGGGCCCCAGGCCCGGCAACATGCCCACGATGGTGCCAATCAGCGCACCAATGGCGGCCATCAGCAGGTTGGTGGGCAGCAGCGCAACGCCAAAACCCTGCGACAGATATTGAAAAGTGTCCATGTTCAACGCCCTCCCAAGACAAAGGCCAGCAAGCCAGTGGGCAAGATCACGTCCAGCACCCGGTCAAACAAGAAGAACAGGCCGATGCCCAAGCCCACGCCCCCGATCAGGCAGTTGCGCAGCGAGCCACCAAAGGCCATGCCCACAGGCACCGACATCACGGCCGTGGCGATCACGAAACCGACCGTCTGGAACAGCGCGCCATACACCAGCACGGTGCCCGCGCACATCGCGATGGCGCGCCAGCTGGTGGTGGACGTGGGAGCCAACACGGGTGTGCTGCCCTGCGTTGCGGCGCGCTTGCGCGCCACCAGCAGCCACAGGCCCACCAGCGCCAGCAGCCCGGAGAGCAGCAAGGGGAAGGCGCGGGGCCCCACTGGCTCGTAAGAAATTTCGGCGGCATAACCCCGCGCGGCCCAGGCCATTGCGCAGGCTGCCACGAGGCACAAGGCCCCAAGAATGCGATCACCCATGGTGAACCCCTGAATGCGGCACGGCCGCTGTGGTGGGAACGAAAAGAAAAGAGAGGAAAAAGGAGGATGCGGCACCTGCCGGAGCGGTGCCACCATCCCTCCTTGGAACCTGTTCACGATCTCGCAGGAGCAGCCGGGAGATCGTGAGCACGTTCTTAGTTAGCGACCTTGAGCTTGAACTCGCCGGCCAGCTGGCGATAGGCGACCATGCGGTCCTTGATGAAAGCGTCCAGCTCTTTGCCGGTCAGCGCGAACTTGAACAGGCCACGCTCGGCGCGCAACTTGTCGTACTCTGGTGTCGCCATCATCTTGGTGAACGTGTCGCTCCAGACCTTGAAGTCGGCATCGCTGACCTTGGGGCCCATGAAGAAGCCGCGAATGATGGGCCACTGCACGTCAAAACCCAGCTCTTTCATGGTGGGCACGTTGGTCAGGGAACCATCCAGGCGCTTGTCGGACAACACGGCCAGCACGCGGATCTTGGCGCCTGCCTTGATCTGCTCTTCGGCTTCGGACGCATCGCCCGAGTACACCTGCACATGGCCGCCTTGCAGCGCAGTGATGGCTTCGCCACCGCCTTCGAATGCCACAAAACGCATGGAGCGAGGGTCCAGACCACCCGCACGGGCCGTGAGTGCGGCCTTCATCCAGTCCTGGCTGCCCACACTGCCGCCCGCACCGAACACCACCTTGGAGGGGTCGGTCTTGATGGCGGCCATCAGGTCCTTGATGGATTTGAGAGGCGAGTTCTCAGCGACGATCACGGCGCCGTAGTCAGCGCCCACAGCAGCGAGCCAGCGCACGTCGTTTTCGTTGTAGCGGCCAAACTTGCCCTGGGCCAGGTTCAGCAGCGAGCCGCCCGAAAACGCCACGATGGTGTTGGACTCGGCGGGGCGCTGCGCCACGATGGCGTTGTAGGCCACCGCACCGATGCCGCCGGGCATGTAGCTCACGCGCATGGGGTCCGAGGCGTATTTGCCTTCTTGCAATGCGCGCTGGGCCAGCTTGCAGGTCAGATCGAAACCGCCGCCGGGTTTGGCCGGGGCGATGCACTCGGTTTTGTCCAGCGGGCCGGCCTGGGCCGCGCCAAGGGTGAGGGCCGCGATGGCCAGGGACGCCCACATTTTGGTGCGCATTTGCATGATTTGTCTCCTTGCACTGGTTTACCAAGGTGCGCCCGCCCACGAACTGGGCGAGCTCCGCACCACGAAGGTGCAATGTAGGCAATGCTGGCTTTCGCGCCGCTTTCAGGAAGCGGGTCTAAAAAACAGGGTTTTCCCTGATTTTTAGGCTGCCACCGGCGTTGCCGGCCAATGCAACGTGACCACCAGCCCCGGCCGAACCGGGTCTGTGCGCGCATCGCCCAGGCCCACACTGCCGCCGTGGCGCTGCGCAATGGCGCTGGCAATCGCCAGCCCCAGGCCACTGCCAGACGGAACCCCCATCGCGGCCGCTACCGCTGGTGCGGATGCGTGATCGCCCGCCCCAGGGATGGGGCTCTGGACCGGGCGCTGAACGCGGAAAAACCGCTCGCCCGCGCGCTGGCGGTCGGCCTCGGGAATGCCGGGGCCGTCATCCACCACGCGCAATATCGCCTCGCCCCCTTCCTGCCCGGCCCACACCGTGACGTGACCGCCCACCGGCACATGCACGAGTGCGTTGTGCAGCAGGTTGGACAACGCCTCGGCCAGTTGCCCCTCGTTGCCCAGCACCGGGGTCTGGGCACCGGGCAGGGCGTCGACGCCCAGGTCGATGCCGCGCTGGCGGGCCAGTGGCCAGAGGTTTTTGGTGACGCCTTCAGCCAGGGCCTGCAAATCGACAGGGGCCATGTGCAGGGCCATGGCGTCGGTGCGGGCAAGGGCGAGCATCTGGTTGGTCTGGCGAATGGCGTCGTCCACCTGCTGCTTGATGGCGCGCAGCGCCTCTTCACGCTTGTAGGTGTCGTGCTCGCGCAAGGCAAAACCCACCTGGGTCGCCAGCGTGGTGAGCGGCGTGCGCAGCTGGTGGGATGCATCGTCGACAAAGCGGCGCTGCGCTTCCACCGCGCCCCGATAGCGGCTGGCGTGCTGATTGATGGCATCGACCAAAGGGCGGACATCGGCGGGCACCGCCGCGGCGTTCACCGGGGTCAGGTCGTCGCTGCTGCGCGCCGCCACTTCGTCGCGCAAACGCTGCAAAGGCCGCACGGCCACCTCCACCGATAGCGCCACCAACCCCAGCGCGGCGATCAGCAGCAGCACATCGCGGGCCACGGTTTCAAGGACCAGCCGGCGGGTAAAGTCCTGGCGGCTCTCCAGCGTCTCGGCCACCTGAATGAGCACCCGTTGGGAATGGGAGCCCTGCGCGAGCGGGTGCTCCAACGGGCGCGAGTACGAGCCCACACGGATCGGCACGCCAAAGTAGCTGCCGTCATAAAACTGCGGCTGTCCATCCACCATTTGCTGGGGCGGTGGTGGCAGTCCGTCGTTGCCAATCTCGACCAGGTTGTCATCGCTGGCCACGCGGTAAAACACCTGGCCGCTGGCGGTCAGCTCGAAAAATTCCAGCATCCGATAAGGCAGCTCGACCGACAACCCACCACTGGCCGTGGAGATGTTGGCGTCCATCGCCTTGACGGCACCCAGCAGCGAGCGATCAAAGGCGGCATTGGCGCCCGCCAGGGTGTTGCGCCAGCTCACCACGATGTCCAGCCCCAGCACGGCCAGCAGTCCGGGCACCAGCAGCACCAAGAGGGTCCGCCGCAAGCTCCAGTGCGACCAGCGAATCATGCCAAGGACCACATGGTCAGTGGTCGCGTGGCACGGCCGGTTCCGCTGTGCCGGGTGTGCCGGGTGTGCCATCGTCGGACTCCAGCACATACCCCAGGCCACGCAGGGTGGCAATCCGCACGCCGCTGCCCTCCAGCCGCTTGCGCAGGCGGTGAATGATCACCTCCACCGCCTCCGGTGCCACGTCGGTCTCATCGGCAAAGATGCGTTCGAGCAGATCGCGCTTGGACATGGGCTCGCCACTGTGTTGCACCAGCGCGCACAACAATGCGTGCTCTCGGGGGGTGAGCTTCAGCGGCTGGTGGCGCAGCAACAGTTGCTGCGCCACCGGGTCATAGACCAGCGGACCGCAGGCAAAGCGCGCATGGCTTCCGCCACGCGAGCGGCGGATCAGCGCCAGCAGGCGCACCTCCAGCTCGGCCAATTCAAACGGCTTGGCAAGAAAATCGTCGGCCCCCGCGCGCAAGGTGTCGACCCGCTCGATGAGCGAATCCCGCGCGGTGAGGATCAGCACCGGCAACTGGTGCCCGGCATCGCGAAGGCCATCGAGCACGTCATGCCCGTCACGCCCCGGCAGCCCCAGGTCCAGCACCAGCGCGTCATAGCGCGACGTCCTGAGGCTACTGGCTACCAGACGACCGTCGTTGACCCAGTCCACTTGAAAATTCGACTGCCGCAGCGCCTGGACCAGCCAGGTGGCAAGCGCGTGTTCGTCTTCGGCCAGCAAGATCCGCATGGGTTGTCGATCCCTGCGCCCCGGTCAGGGCATGGCTGCGATGACCTGCGCCACCGAGGCCGTGAGCCGCTTGGCGTAGGGCACATGCAAGAACTCGTTGGGGCCGTGCGCGTTGCTCTTGGGGCCCAGCACGCCGCAGACCATCATCTGGGCGGTGGGGAAGCCTTCGCTGAGCATGTTCATGAGCGGGATGGTGCCGCCCTGACCGATGTAGCCGCACGGTGCGCCAAAGTGGGCTTGCGAGGCCTCGTTGAGCGCCCGCTCGAACCAGGGCGTGGTGGCGGGTGCGTTCCAGCCCGTGGCGCCGCCACCGCCTTCAAAGGTGACCTTGGCCTGGTAGGGCGCGTTGTCTTCAAGCAATGCCTTGAGCTGCTGCACGGCCTGGGCAGCGTCGACCAGCGGGGGCAGGCGCAGGCTGAGCTTGAAGGCGGAGTAGGGACGCAGCACGTTGCCTGCGTCCTGCAAGGCGGGGAAGCCCTCCGCACCGGTCACGCTCAGCGTGGGCTCCCAGGTGCGCTTGAGCAAGGCCTGCAGCGGGTCGGTCGTGGTGGGCAGTGCAAACGTGGTGGAGCCACCGCAGTCGTAGTGGGCCCAAGGAAAGCGCTTGTACACCTCTTCACCCAGGATGGCCGCGGTGGCGCGGGCCTGGGCCACGCGGTCGGCGGGCACTTCGCAATGAAAGCTGGCGGGCAGCAGGCGGCCGGTGGCGCTGTCCTCCAGCCGGTCGAGCACCTGGCGCATGATGCGAAACGACGACGGCACCAGGCCCGAGGCGTCGCCCGAGTGAATGCCTTCGGTGAGGATCTCGACCTTGAGCGTGCCGCTGGCCATGCCGCGCAGGCTGGTGGTCAGCCACAGCTGGTCATAGTTGCCCGCACCCGAATCCAGGCACACCACCAGGGCCACGTTGCCCATGCGGGTGCGCAGCGCGTCGATGTAGGGCAACAGGTCGCGCGAGCCACTTTCTTCACAGGTTTCGATGAGGCCGACGATGCGCGGGTGGGGCACGTTCTGGCGCTTCAATTCCTGCACGGCGGCGATGCTGGCGTAGACCGCGTAACCGTCATCGGCACCGCCGCGGCCGTAAAGCTTGCCGTCTTCGTATTTGGGGGTCCAGGGGCCCAGGTCGCTGCGCCAGCCGGAGAACTCGGGTTGCTTGTCCAGGTGGCCGTACATGAGCACGGTGTCGCCGGACGCTGCCGCTGACTGGGTGCCTGCGATTTCGAAGAACAGCACCGGGGTGCGGCCCGGCAGGCGCACGATCTCTAGCGTCAGGCCCGGCACCTTCTGTGCCTCGACCCAGGCGGCTGCGTTGCGCACCACCATGTCCAACAGGCCCAGCTCGGCCCAGTCGGCCGCGAAGGTGGGGGATTTGGCGGGGATGGCGATGTAATCGGTCAACTGGCCGACGATGTCGTCGTCCCACACCTGGCTGACCCGCTGCAGTGCGAGTTCTGGCTGAAGAAGGGGGGTGGGTACACGGGCGTTCATGGGTAGCTCTCCTGAAGGCATGGGGATCAAGCCCCACATTGCAACACAAGGCCTGCCGGCCTGCATCACTCAATAGAGAGACGGCGGCAATGTCTCAAGATTTTGCTGCAGCGCCGTGGATACGCCGGGGCGCCGAAGGCTGATGGCCGACTCCACCCGGTTGCGGCCGTTGCTCTTGGCCTGGTAGAGCGCACGGTCTGCGGCGGCAATCAGCATGTCCCAGCTGTCGCCCGAGTCCAGGCGGCCGCCAAACACCCCGATGCTCACAGTCACTGAAATGCCGGGGCCCGCCACACCATCGACAGCACAGAACGACTCTTCGACCGCCTTGCACAACTCGCGCGCCAGCTGCTCGGCGCCGACCAGGTCGGTTTCAGGCAGCACCACCATGAACTCTTCGCCGCCGTAACGCCCCACGAGATCCTGCGCGCGCACGCGCTGGCGCAAGATATGCACCACGCTGCACAACACCCGGTCCCCCATGGGATGGCCATATTGGTCGTTGACATTCTTGAAGTGGTCGATGTCCACCATCATCAGCGCGATGGACTCGCGCATGCGCACGGCGCGGGCCACGTCACGGTCCAGCGCGGCAATCAACGAGCGCCGGTTGGCCACCCCGGTGAGCGGGTCCATGGCGGCCATCAAGCGGTTGCTTTCGTCAGCCCGGTCGCGCGCCATGAAAACAAAGCCCATGGAGCTCACGATCACCACGACGAAGGTGCTCATGAAAGTGAGCGTCTGCAAAAAGCTGCTTTGCAAAATACTGGTGGCCGCCTCTTGGGCCACAATGGCGACCAGGGCGCGACCACCGAGCACGAGCGCCTCCAGCCCCAGCCCCGCCACCAGCAGCCACTGGCCTCGCCCCACGGTGGCGTGGCGGCGCTCCAACGCGGCGCTCAGGGCCCACAAAGCCAGCAAGCCAATGACCAGCCCCACAAAGCTGACACGCGCCGGGAAGTTGTCGACAAAGCCAATGACAAACAAGGTGACCAGCACGGGCGCCGCCAGCAGCAGCCACCAACGCACCGCCCGGCCCTGGAACTGGTAGATCGCCGCAATCATGCCCACCAGAACACACGACAGCAGCAGGTTGCCGGCCACGATGGACACCCCATTGGGAACCCGCCCATACAACATGAGCAAAAAATGCCCGATGGCGTTCAGCAACAGGGCCGCCGCCCAGCGCCTGAGCCCGTCGCGCCGATGCCCCCCGCCCACCACCGCCATGCAGGCGGCCATCATGAGTGAGGCGGCGATGATCATCGCCAGCATGGTGGGGACGTGGGCAGTCATGGCGGGCAGGAGAAAGGCAGCAAGAAAAAGGTGACTGCAAGAATTGCAGCCCAGCATAAACCAACGTGCCCTTGCCGCAAACCAAACGATGTCAGCGCCAGCCGAGGCGCCCTCGGTGGGAAATACACGGACAACGCCCGCGCACTGCACAGGCAATACGCGGGCCCTTCACGCGCCGCAAATTCTGCGCCGGTGGCTACTTCAGCCGTTTATTGGCGCCTGTGCCCCTCACCAGCGCGGGGCTTGCGCCCTGCAAGCCCACCTGCAGGAGCCCCACGTCCCCATCGGCGGGCGAGAGTTTGAACACCTGCACCGCACCGGCCAGGCGCATGGCCTGCTCGCGCAGGCTCTGTGCGGCGGCGGCGGACTCTTCCACCAGCGCAGCGTTCTGCTGCGTCATCTGGTCCAAATGGTTGACGGCGGTGTTGACTTGGCCAATGCCGTCCGACTGCTCGCTGGACGCCGCCGTGATTTCGCCAATGATGGCGCCCACGCGTTGGACCGAGCCCACGATCTCGTCCATGGTGGTGCCCGCGTTCTGCACCAGTCGCGCGCCAGATTCCACGCGCTCCACCGAGGCCCCGATGAGCGCCTTGATCTCGCGCGCTGCCTCGGCACTGCGCCCGGCCAGGTTGCGCACCTCGCTGGCCACGACGGCAAAACCCCGGCCTTGTTCACCCGCACGGGCCGCTTCCACCGCCGCGTTCAACGCCAGGATGTTGGTCTGGAAAGCGATGGAGTCGATCACACCAATGATGTCGGCGATCTTGCGCGAACTTTGGTTGATGTCACCCATGGTGGTGACCACCTCGCTCACCACCTGCCCACCGCGTGCCGCCACCTCGGCTGCGGTGCCCGCCAACTGGTTGGCCTGTCGCGCGGCGTCGGCCGACTGGCGCACGGTGGAGGTGAGCTGCTCCATGCTTTGTGCGGTCTGCGCCAGGCTGCTGGCCGTGGCCTCGGTGCGGGCCGACAAATCCTGGTTGCCGCTGGCGATCTCGGCGCTGGCGGTGGTGATGCTGTCCACCGCCGTGCGCACCTGCTGCAGCATCTGCGTGTAGCGCTGGCGCATGCCCTCGACCTCCTGCACCAGCGCACCGATTTCGTCACGCCGGGTGGTGTGAAAGGTTTCGGTCAGATCGCCCTGCGCCACCAGGGTAATGGCCTGGGTCAGGTCCTGCAGCGGGCGGCTCACGCCCCGGCGCAGCATGAGGAACAGGCCCACGGCCAGCAACACCACGGCAACAGCCATCAGGCCCCACACCGCCATCGTCACCCGGCGCTGGCTGGCCATGGCCTCGCCATCGGGCACCTCGGCCACCACCCACCAGCCGCCGCTGGTTTTGCGCACCAGGGCCCACGGGTCTGAGGCACCGTCGCCCAGCACAGGTGCCGCGTCGCGCACAAAGCCGTCGGGTGAGGCGGCCAGTGCCTCCAGAAACGGGCGGGCCTGTGGGTATACCTCCAGCACCCGCTTGCCGCTTGCGGTGGGGTGGTACACAAACACCGCCTTGTCCAGCGACGCACCGGGGTTCACCACATACGTGCCACCGTGCTCAAAAAACTTTGTCTGCGCCACCTGCTTTTGCAGCATGGCGTGGAACACGCTGATGTCGTTGCCGATGAACAGCAACGCAATCACCTTGCCCGAGGCATCCTTGGCAGGCAGGTAGTAACCCATGTACGGCTTGCCCCCCACCACGGTCGCGCCAACGTAAGGCTCGCCCTTGGACACCGCAGCAAACGCTGGGTCGTCGCGGCCCAGCGGCGTGCCCTGTTGCCGCTCGCCCTTGTCGTTCTTGACGGAGGTGGTCACGCGCACAAAGCCGTCGCCTTTTTTGGCGAAGACCGTGGCGATGCCGCCGGTTTCGTTGGCGAACTTGTCGACCGAGCCATAGTCCTCATTCACCAGTGCGCCGTAGCTGCGCAGCTCACCCGTGGCTTCGTCGAGCTGCATGGTGGCTTCAAAGTAGCGCTGAAAGCCGTGCATCGTGAGCTTCACCAGCTCGCGGTTGGTGTTGTCGGCCGCATCGAGCGACTGGGCCACGCTCTGCGCGGTGTCGCCCACGCTGGAGGCAACCAGGGCGCGGGTGCTGCGCTCCGTCAACACGGAAATCGCCAGCCCCACCAACACCAGCACCAGGGCGACCAACGCAATGGCGGTGAGCGTGACCTGGCGCGCGACGGAACGGTTGTTGGCGGTGGAAGCGGCCATGCGAAATGTCTCCTCTGAATGAATGCAAGAAGCCGGCTGCGCCGGTCTAAGAAAAGCCCCTCAAACGCGTGAGGACGCTCCTCTTCACTCTACGGCCAGAGTCCAGTTACATTTATTAACGCATTCCCTTACGCAATCGCCCTATCGCAACCAGGGTCCACAACGCTTCAGCGGCCTTGCCTCTGCGCGAAAAGGGCGCGGTCGCGCCAACCCAGGCCGTCCGACGTGCCCGCAGCGGGTGTGTATTCGCAACCCACCCACCCGCCGTACCCAAGCGCATCGATGGTGTCGAACAAGAACGGGTAGTTCAGCTCGCCCCGGTCGGGCTCATGGCGGCCGGGCACACCGGCCACCTGGATATGCGCCACGCGGCCGGTGGGCAGATAGCGCTGCAGCTTGGTGGCCACATCGCCTTCCACGATCTGGCAGTGGTACAGGTCCATCTGCACCTTGAGATTGGGCGCCTGGGCGGCATCGAGCAGCTCGTGGGCGTGGTCCTGCCGGTTCAAGAAATAGCGCGGCATGTCACGCAAATTGAGGGGCTCGATCAGGATCTCGCACCCGGCGGGCGCCGCTTGGGCCGCTGCCCAGCGCAAGTTGCGCACGCACAGGTCCTTGAGCGACTCGCGCTCGATCCCGGGCGGCACCATGCCCGAGAGCACATGGATGCGCGGGCAGCCCAGTTGCTCGGCATACCGCAGGGCCATCTGCACCCCCGCGCGAAACTCCGCTTCACGCCCCGGCTGCGCTGCCGTGCCACGCGCTTGCAGCTGCCATGCGTTGGCCATGCTGGCAAGGTCCGAGCCGCCCGGTGGCGCATTGAACAGCACCAGTTGCAGGCCATTGCCCTGCAGCCGCGCAGCGATCTCGCGGGGCTCAAAGGCGTAAGGAAACTGGAACTCCACCGCCGCGAACCCGTCGCGCGCGGCAGCGGCAAAGCGGTCCAGAAACGGCAGCTCGGTGTACATCAGGCTCAGGTTGGCGGCAAATTGGGGCATCGGCGGCGGAATGCAGAAGGTGGAACAGGAGCGTTGCAGCTTATCGTGCAGCCACTGGGGGCAACGCGCGTCCACGCCCGCAATCCCACCAAAATATGAGTCAAATTGGCCTCTAGCGCTTTATGCATAAGCGCTAGTAGCTATCTTTTTATTAGCACTCTGTCACCACCAAACGCCAGGACAACCCATGCGCATCGGAGAACTCGCCCGCCACACGGGCACCACACCCAAGGCCATTCGCCTCTACGAGGCCCGTGGCCTGCTGGGCACCGTGGCGCGGTCGGGCAGCTACCGCCACTATGGCGAGGCCGATGTAGCCCGTGTGCAGCTGATTCGCCGGGCCCAGGCGCTGGGGTTTCGGCTGTCGGAACTGAGCGACCTGCCCCACATCGACACGGCCGCAGGCTGGGAACGGATGGCCCCGTTGATCGCAGGGCGGCGAGCCGCCGTCGCACACGAACTGGCACGCCTTGCCACGCTGGACGAACACCTGGCCATGCTGGAGGCCGAACTGCACAGCTGCGACACGCTGGCAGTACCCATGTCGCCAGCGGCCTGCGCAACTCCGCCTGACCTCCAAGCAACGCACGCACAACCCCCACAACCACCAGTGCGAGCCCGGGCATTGCCCAAACCCACGTCTCTCAAGGTGGGAGTACAGCAAACGCGGCCAAAGGCACACGCTTTTGACCCAGCCGCTTGACTCTGCCCCGTGGGTCAAGCTGAACATGGCGCTATCAACAGCAACCGTGATGGAGATTCCGTGGCGCAACAACAAATTCTGGTCATCCTGGGCCACCCCGCCGCCGACAGCCTGTGCGCGAGCATGGCCCGCGCATACGCCGAGGGCGCGCAACACGCCGGCGCGCAGGTGCGGGTTCTGGACGTGGGTCAGCTGGTTTTCAACCCCTTGCTGCAGCAAGGCTACCGGGGCGAGCAGCCCCTGGAGCCGGATCTTGTCGCCGCACAAGGCGATATCCGCTGGGCCGACCATCTGGTGTGGGTGTACCCCATCTGGTGGGGTGCCATGCCTGCGCTGCTCAAGGGTTTTATCGACCGCACGTTTCTGCCGGGCTACGCGTTCAAATACCGCAAGGGCTCATCGCTGTGGGACAAGTTGCTGGCGGGGCGCTCGGCCGAGTTGCTGGTGACCATGGATTCACCGCCTTGGTACTTTCGCTGGGTGACCCGCATGCCGGGCCACCACCAGATGAAGAAGGCCATTTTGGAGTTCTGTGGCGTCCGCCCCGTGCGAGTGCACAGCTTTGGGCCGGTGCGCTCGGCAAACACCGAGCGGCTGGCGTTGTGGGTCAACAAAGCGCGGCAGCTGGGGGAACGCCGCGGTGGCCGACCCGCATCGGGCAAGGTGCGGGCCAACACAAGATGACCGGGGCTCCTGCGATCCCCTGATACCCCGGCAGGCCACAGGCATCTCGGCCCCTCCGCTGCTTTCCAGCGTGACCAGCCACGGCCATGGAAACTGCGCAAAATCGCAGATCCTGGTCGCTGGCGCAATCAGGCGTGCTCGAAGTGGAAAACGGCCGTGCCAGCGCGGGCGTTGGGCAGCCAGCGCACGGCCTGCCCATCCTGCAACCCAAACGCGTCCAGGATGTGCAGGTTGTTCTTGGTGGCCAGCACTTCGAAGTCTTTGTATGTACCGACGCGGATGTTGGGCGTGTCGTACCACTGGTAGGGCAGGCGGCGCGTGACCGGCATGCGCCCGCGCAGAACCGATAGGCGGTTGGGCCAGTGCGCAAAGTTGGGGAAAGCCACCACCCCCGTGCGGCCCACACGTGCGGTCTCGCGCAGCATCACTTCGGCATTGCGCAAATGCTGCAGCGTGTCGATCTGCAACACCACGTCGAACGTGTTGTCGTCAAACATGGCCAAGCCTTCGTCCAGATTGAGCTGGATCACGTCCACGCCACGCTGCACACAGGCCAGCACGTTGGCGTCGTCAATCTCCACCCCATAGCCGCTGCACCCGCGCTCGCGTTGCAGGTAGTCGAGCATGGCCCCATTGCCACAGCCCAGATCCAGCACACGCGAGCCGGGGGGCACCAGGCGCGCCAGGGCTTGCATCGCAGCACGTTCTGTCATGGCTGCAACTCCTTGGAAATGCTATCGAAGTAAGAGCGCATGACGCCCATGTAGCGAGCGTCATCGAGCAAAAAGGCATCGTGGCCATGGGGCGCGTCGATCTCGGCGTAGCTCACGCTGCGGCGGTTGTCGAGCAGGGCCTTGACGATCTCGCGGCTGCGCTTGGTTGAAAAGCGCCAATCGGTGGTGAAGCTCACCAGCAGGAACCGGGCTGTAGCGCGGGCCAAGGCGCGCGTGAGGTTGCCGGCATGGGTGCGCGCGGGGTCGAAGTAGTCGAGCGCGCGGGTGATGAGCAGGTAGGTGTTGGCGTCGAAGTAGTCGCTGAACTTGTCGCCCTGGTAGCGCAGGTAGCTTTCGATCTGGAACTCGATGTCCTGCGTGCTGTATTTCAGCTCCAGGCCTTCGCGGAGTTGTCGACCGAATTTCTCGTTCATCACGTCGTCGCTGAGGTACGTGATGTGTCCAATCATGCGGGCAATGCGCAGGCCACGCTTGGGAATCACGCCATGGCGGTAGAAGTGGCCGCCGTGGAAGTCCGGGTCGGTCACGATGGCGCGGCGGGCCACTTCGTTGAAGGCAATGTTTTCGGCCGTGAGGTTGGGCGCGCTGGCCACCACCACGGCGTGGCGCATGCGCTCGGGGTACTGCAGCGTCCAGCTGAGCGCCTGCATGCCGCCCAGGCTGCCGCCCAGCACGGCAGCCAATTGCTGGATGCCCAGGCGGTCGAGCAAACGAGCCTGGGCGTTGACCCAGTCCTCCACCGTCACCACGGGGAAATCCGCGCCATACACCTCACCGGTGTCCGGATGCGTGCGCATGGGGCCTGTAGAGCCAAAACACGAGCCCAGGTTGTTCACGCCGATGACGAAGAAGCGGTCGGTGTCGACGGGCTTGCCCGGGCCGATCATGTTGTCCCACCAGCCCTCGCTTTTTTCCTGCCCGGCGTAAACGCCAGCGACATGGTGTGAGGCATTGAGGGCGTGGCACACAAGCACGGCGTTGGAGCGGTCGGCATTGAGCGTGCCATAGGTCTCGAACGCCAGGTCGTAAGCGCGGATGGACGCACCGCTTTGCAGCGGCAGCGCGTCCGTAAAGTGCATGGTCTGGGGCGTGGCAATGAACGACATAAAAAAACCCGGCGTCGCTAAAAACGAGGCCGGGCTGATGTGTCGGACGGGTCTTTAGCAGGATTTATAAAGCGCCCGCAAGCTGTGGCAAATCGGCGCGTTCGGTAAATATACCAAAAGCCGCGCCCCTTCACCCGGGCCATCACGTCGCCGGATCACCCTGCGGCTGAAAAGATGGCCAGCAAGCCCAGCACCAGAAAGATCACGGCAGACACCACGTGCACCGCGCGGATAGGCACCTTGCGCGTGATGCGCTCACCCAGCCACACCACGGGCGCATTGGCCAGCATCATGCCCAGCGTGGTGCCTGCCACCACCCAGAAATAGGCGTTGTACTTTGCGGCCAGCATCACGGTGGCGATCTGCGTCTTGTCGCCCATCTCGGCCAGGAAAAACGCCACCACTGTGGTGCCAAACACCCCCCAACGCGGACTGCCGTCAGCCTCACCTTCGTCGAGCTTGTCGGGGATCAGCATCCATAGGGCCATTGCAATGAACGAAGCCCCCAGAATCCAGCGCAACACCTGCGGGCCCACAAACGTAGTTACCCAGGCGCCCACAGCCCCTGCAAGACCATGATTGACCAGTGTGGCCACCAGGATGCCCAGCACGATCGGCCAGGGTTTGCGAAACCGTGCGGCGAGTACGAGAGCGAGCAATTGCGTCTTGTCGCCCATTTCGGCGAGCGCGACGATGGCGGTGGAGATAAAAAATGGTTCCATGGGGTCCTATCCGGCCGGATGGGTGGACAACGCATTGACTGCACCCCGACTCCGGCCATGTGGATCGGCATGCAGTCAATGGTCTCGCCCAGCTCAAGAACCGCATACGCCATAGGTTTCACGAACCCAAGTATGTTGACGCATGCCCCCGGCGCATTGCACAGCCGGGCGGGCTACTCCCCAAAGACAGCGCTATTTTATCTGATGGTTTGCCCGAAGATTCCCCTTAAAACCACGCAACAGCCGTGTTTTAGGTGTTCTGGAACCGAAATAAAACGCGACAGGCCCCATAAAGTGATTAATAATGACTTCGCTTTTCTGCTTGCAGGAAAGCAGTTAGCTTAGCGGTGAATGGTCAGTTTCGCGTCTTTGAAGTCGTCACAGGTTTGTTGATTGCGTCGGACTCCATCGCGTTTTTTGTTTTTTCAGGAGTCCTTCATGGGCAACAAACTTTACGTGGGCAACCTGCCCTACTCTTTCCGCGACGAAGATCTGCAACAGACTTTCAGCCAATACGGCTCGGTCGGCAGCGCCAAGGTCATGATGGAACGTGACACCGGCCGCTCCAAGGGTTTCGGCTTTGTCGAAATGGGCAGCGATGCAGAAGCCCAAGCCGCTATCCAAGGCGTGCATGGCACCAACTTCGGCGGCCGCGACCTCGTGGTCAACGAAGCACGTCCTATGGAGCCACGTGCTCCACGTAGCGGCGGCTTCGGCGGCGGCAATGGTGGTGGCGGCGGTTACGGCGGTGGTGGCGGTGGCCGCAGCGGCGGTGGCGGCGGCTACGGTGGTGGCGGCGGCGGCGGTTACGGCGGTGGCCGTAGCAGCTACTAAAAAGACCTCTTCAACTGGCGTTTTCGTCAGTTCAAGGCAAAAAAAGGAGCCCGAGGGCTCCTTTTTTAATGTCTGCGCGGTATACACGCCACAGCATGCATCTCAGCTTGCTTTTTGCGCAAAAGTGTGGAGCATACTGGTTGGGCGGGGTTTTCTCGCTTTCCAAGTTTGCGGTGATCCGTCAGTTTCGCTGAGAGCGTCATTGAGATTAGCTGGCTGCGTTTTCGGGACTCCATCGCTTTATTCATGTGTTTTTGAGGAGTCCCTCGATGGGCAACAAACTCTACGTTGGCAATCTGCCATATTCGGTGCGCGACAGCGATCTCGAACAGGCCTTCGGCCAATTCGGCGCGGTAACCAGTGCCAAGGTCATGATGGAGCGCGACACGGGTCGGTCCAAGGGCTTTGGTTTCGTGGAAATGGGAAGTGATGCAGAAGCTCAGGCCGCGATCAACGGCATGAACGGCCAACCGTTGGGAGGCCGTGGCATTGTGGTCAACGAAGCCCGGCCTATGGAACCGCGCCCTCCCCGCACAGGAGGATTTGGCGGTGGTGGTGGCGGCGGCTACGGCGGCGGAGGCCGCAGTGGTGGCGGGGGAGGCTACGGTGGCGGCCGCGAAGGTGGTGGATACGGCGGCGGTGGTGGTGGCCGCGAGAACGGCGGTGGTGGTGGCTACGGAGGTGGCGGTGGCCGAAACGAAGGCGGCTTCCGCAGCCCTTACGGCTCCGGCTCACGCAATGGCGGCGGCGGTGGTCGCAGCGGCGGCGGTGGCTACGGTGGTGGCAACAGCGGCTACTGAGCCCTGATAGGTACGACGCACTCCGCGACGTTTCGGCCAAGCCCCTGCGGGGGCTTTTTTCATGGGCTGTGCACGCCGGCGACGGCAGCGGTCACGCTCTACATTCGCACAGCGCCACAATCTTGTGGTCGCGTAATCCAGCCCTGTGGCCACCAGTCAGATGCAATTCGCGTCGCCATGACTCAGCGGCAGCGTTCTTGCGCGGTGGGCGCGCTGAAGGAATGTTTTGGGCGAGGCCGCAAAAGCTCAGGGCTCATCTGTCTGCCGACGTTTACGGGGCCGCCCGGCCAACAATTTGTCGAACAAGGCGTTCGGAAGCAGCCGCAGCAACTTGGCAACCACACCCATTTGCCACGGAATGACGCGGTAGCTCACACCGTCCGTAATCGCATTGAAGCCATGGTCCGCAAAATCATCCACCTGCATCAGAAATGGCATGCTGTAACGATTTTGCCGGGTGAGCGGGGTGTCGATATAGCCCGGCAAAAGTGTCACCACACGCACCCCAAAGGGCCGCATTTCACCGCGCAGGCTTTCGCAATAGCTGACGACCGCTGCCTTGCTGGCGCAATACGCTCCATGCCCTGGCAAGCCGCGGATGCTGGCAACGCTGCTGATTCCTACCAACGTGCCGCTGCGGCGGTCTGCCATGGCACCCACAAAAGGCTGGAACGTTGCAGCCATGCCGATGTTGTTGGTGGCAAAGGTCCGTGCCATCACATCGATATCGTCCCGAACAGCCGTATCCATGCCGACGCTGATGCCTGCATTGGCAATGACCACATCGGGCAAGCCCTGGCTCCCCAAGCACTCCTGGCAAGCAGCAACGATGCTTTCGATGATCGAGACATCAGCACTATAAATTTCATAGCTGTCAGCGCTTATTCCTTGAGCGCTCGCCCATGCTTTTATCTCAGAAGCTCGGCGTGCCACCAAAGCCAAGCGATAGCCCGCGCGGTAAAACCGCAAGGCGAGTGCCTGGCCGATGCCGCTGGATGCGCCGGTAATGAAAACAAGAGGAGTGGTCATAAGGCTTGCCGCAAGGGGGATTCGAGAACAAATGGGGCAGGCCCCCCGCTTATTTGGCGCTGCGTGGCATGAGAATGCCGTTCACGCGGCCGCGCAACTGCAGCACCTGGTCGAGGTTGTCGTAATCCATGCCATCCGCCGTAAAGCGGTCATTCCCGCGCGTCAGGACGACGGGCTGACTGGACTGCACGCGCTCAGTTTTGGTGAACGCATGAAGGAATTCACCACGGAACTCAAGACGGGGCAGGGCAGGTGACCCCGGCTTAGCGGGCAAGGGCTCGCGGGTGACAATGGCATTGCCAAACAATTGCACTTCCGAGCCATCCGCATTGCTCAACCCCCGATTGGCCGTTGCCACGGTGACACGGTTGTCGAGGCTGACCGACCGCATGCGTACCTTGTCGATCTCCAAGGTATCGGTGTCCAGGTAATGCCGGGCTACGTCACCCTGTACTTCACTTTGAAGGCGGCCCGTGGCATCAAAAGTTTTGACCGAAAAAGACTTCATGAAATAGTCAGGCTGGTGCCCCTGCAGTCGCTCGACCACCGGTAGCTGGGGCATTGGTGCGTTTCGCACGAGCCACCAGGTACCGAGCGCGAGCAAGCCCATCAAAACGACCGGCAGATAGATCGACAGCTGATCCCAGCCGTGGCGGACCATGCGGTTCATGCGAACACCCCCGAAAAGCCGGCCGTAGCGCGGCCGTTTTCTCGCCCGTGCAATAACCCACTCATAAGTTGTAGCCCGCCAGCAAAGCGGCATAACGGCCTGTGGCCACCAGCAGCAGATCGCACAGCTCTCGCGCCGCGCCGTGGCCCCCGCACGCTTGCGTCACGAAGTGGGCTGCCTGCCGCACTTCCCCATGCGCGTTGGCGGGCGCACACGCAAAGGCACTGCGGCGCATCACCGGCAGATCGGGCCAGTCGTCGCCCATGGCCGCGGCCTGGGCCCACGTCAGCCCGAGGGTTTGGAGCATCTGCTCCGCCGCCGGGCGTTTGTCTTCGGTTCCAAAAACGGCATGCTCCACTCCCAGAGCCTTCAGGCGCACCCGCAAAGGCGCCGAATCGCGGCCGGTGATCACGGCAGGGATGATGCCCGCCTTTTGCAACAGCTTGAGGCCATGCCCATCCAGGGTGTTGAAACGCTTGAGGGTCTCGCCAGACTCGCTGAAATACAGGCCACCATCCGTCAACACGCCATCAACATCGAAAAAGGCCACACGCACGTCCTGGGCGCGCAACAGCAACTCTGGATCGATCTGCAAGGCAGGCGCAGCGCCAACCGCTGGGTCGGAAAAACGGTTCGCCATCAGATGACCTTGGCGCGCATGAGGTCGCCGATGTGCACCACGCCTGACAAGCATCCTGCGTCGTCCACCACCAGCACGCTGGTGATGCCATGGGCTTCCATCATTTCTGCCGCGTCCACCGCCAGGGCTTCCGGCGAGATGCGGCGCGGGTTGGCGTGCATGACCTGGGCTGCCGTGGTAGACCGAAGATCGGCTCCCGCCTCAATGCGTCGGCGCAGATCGCCGTCCGTAAAAATACCCAGCACCTGCCCGGCAGCATCCACGATGGCCGATGCGCCCAGCCCTTTGGCGCTCATTTCACGCATGAGATCGCTGAACGATGCATCAGGCGGCACACGCGGCACCTCTGTGCCCGTGCGCATCACATCACTCACATGCGTGAGCAGTTTGCGGCCCAACGCGCCGCCCGGGTGCGAGCGCGCGAAATCTTCGGGGCGGAAGCCCCGGGCGTCGAGCAGTGCCACGGCCAGCGCATCACCCATGGCCAGCTGGGCCGTGGTGCTGGCAGTCGGGGCCAGGTTCAGGGGGCAGGCTTCGCGCTCCACGCTGCAGTCGAGCACCAGGTCTGCATGGCGCGCCAGCGTGGACTGCAGCCCGCCGGTCATCGCGATCAGAGGGGCGCCCAGGCGTTTGAGCACCGGCAAGATGGCAGTGAGTTCACCACTTTCGCCGCTGTTGGAGATGCCCAGCACCAGATCGTCCCCCGTGACCATCCCCAGGTCGCCATGGCTGGCCTCGCCGGGATGCACAAAAAAAGCCGGCGTGCCGGTGGATGCGAGTGTGGCGGCGATCTTGCGCCCCACATGACCACTCTTGCCCATTCCCATCACCACCACCCGACCACGCGCCAACAGCACTGCCTGCACAGCCTGTGCAAACACACCGTCGATCCGGGCCGCGAGGCCCGTCAGGGCCGCCGCCTCGATCTCAAAGGTCTCACGGGCAAGGCGCAGGGCCTGATCGGCATCAAAAGGGGGCGGCGCAGCAGAGGTCATGCGTCGATTCTATCGACCGCTCGCCGCTGCGCGGGCCTGCGGTGCCAAGGCCCTCCTGCGACCTGCCCCGGCAGGCAGCGATGCAAAAAGGCGACGGCCTTGCCAAAGCCTCGGATAGCATCAAAGCTATGTCGTCTCTCGCACTTACCCTGCTTTACCTTTTGGCCGCGGTGCTGGGCGTGGTGGTGTGTCGCAGCCTCAAACTGCCTCCCATGCTGGGGTATTTGGCGGCAGGGGTGTTGATTGGGCCCCACGCGCTGGCGCTGGCGCGCAACTCCGAAGGCGTACGGCATCTGGGCGAATTTGGCGTCGTGTTTCTGATGTTCGCCATCGGCCTCGAATTCAGCCTCCCCAAACTGCGGGCCATGCGCCGCCAGGTGTTTGGCCTGGGACTGATGCAAGTGGTGCTCACCATGGTGGTGGTCACCGCATTGGCCTTGGCGCTGGCGCGCTGGGTGGGGGGCGTGTGGGATATGGGCTGGCAGACGGCGCTGGCGCTGTCAGGCGTGATGACGATGAGCAGCACGGCCATCGTCGTGAAGCTCATGGCCGAGCGGGCCGAACTTGAGAGTGAACATGGGCGGCGGGTCATGGGTATTTTGTTGTTCCAGGATCTGGCCGTGGTGCCGCTTCTGGTGCTGATTCCGGCCCTCGGCTCTTCACCGGACCAATTGCTGGCCTCTTTGGGTTGGGCGCTGCTCAAGGCCACGGTGCTGGTGGGGCTGCTGCTCTCGGGGGGGCAACGGTTCATGCGCTGGTGGCTGACACAGGTGGCGCGGCGCAAGAGCGATGAGCTGTTCATGCTCAATCTGTTGCTGATCACGCTGGGCCTGGCATGGCTGACCGAGCTGGCGGGGTTGAGCCTCGCGCTGGGCGCGTTCATCGCAGGGGTGCTGGTGTCGGAAACCGAATACCGCCACCAGGTGGGCACCGACATTCGTCCGTTTCACGATGTGTTGCTGGGGCTGTTCTTCATCACCATCGGCATGATGCTCGACTGGCACATCCTGGTGGATCGCTGGGCGCTGGTGCTGCTGCTGTTGACCGTGCCCTTGCTCATCAAGCTGGTCATCATTTTGGCGCTTGCGCGTGTGATGGGCGCCACTACGGGCGTTGCGTTGCGCACCGGGCTCTATCTGGCCCAGGCGGGCGAGTTTGGCTTTGTGCTGCTCTCTCTCACACAAAACAACGGCCTCGTGCAGCCAGCGCTGATGAACCCCATCTTGGCCGCCATGGTGTTGTCGATGCTGGCTACCCCGTTTCTCATCATGTACAGCAACCGGATTGTGATGAAGCTGGTGGCGAGCGACTGGCTGCAACAGTCGCTGCAGATGACCACGATCGCCCGCAAGTCCATCAACACCAACAAACACGTCATCATTTGCGGCTACGGCCGATGCGGGCAAAACCTGGCGCGCATGCTGGAGCACGAACACATTCCCTACATGGCGCTCGATCTGGACCCCGACCGCGTGCGCCAAGCCGCCGCAGCCGGCAACTCGGTGGTCTACGGCGACGCCACCCGGCTGCAGGCGTTGATGGCCGCCGGGCTGGTGCGCGCCAGCGCGGTGGCCATCACCTACATCGACGTGCCCGCCGCCTTGAAGGTGCTGGCCAATGCGCGCTCGCACGCGCCCCACGTGCCCGTGGTGGTGCGCACCCAGGATGACCTGTACCTGGACAAATTGCAGGCGGCGGGCGCCACCGAAGTCGTGCCCGAAGCCATTGAAGGCTCTTTGATGCTGGCCAGCCATGCGCTGGCCTTGGTGGGCGTGCCCATGCGCCGGGTGTTGCGACTGGTGCAAGACCAGCGCGATGCGCGCTACAACCTGCTGCGTGGGTACTTTCATGGCGCAGATGACGACACGGTCAATGAACGCGATCAAGAGCGCCTGTCCACCCTGAACCTGCCACCCGGCGCCACCTCGCTGGGGCACAGCCTGGGTGACCTGGCGCTACCGGCCATGGGCGTGCAGGTGGTGAACCTGCGCCGGCGCAATGGCCACATGACCGCCCCCGTCGATGACGCCACGCTGACCGAAGGAGACACGCTGGTGCTGTCGGGACACCCGGCTGCGTTGGCACTGGCAGAGGACAAACTGCTGCGGGGGTAGCGAGGCACACCCCTCAGAACCTGTTCCAAGGCGCAAGGGGAGGGCCTTTTGGGGGGTATCTCTCGCCTGCGAGGTGCCTTGGCAGCGCGCAACGCCTAATTTTCAGCAAAAACCGCCTCTAGCGCTTATTCAAAAAGCGCTAACAGCTATATTATTAATAGCAAATCAGAGCAATTCCGCAGGCCCAGGCCGGCCAAACAGGTAGCCCTGGAACTTCTGGCAGCCGTTGCGCAGCAGGAACAGGCGCTGCCCGTCCGTCTCGACCCCTTCGGCAACCACATCCAACCCCAGGCTGTGGGCCAGCGTGATGATGGTGCAAGCGATGGTGGCATCGTGCGGGTCCGTCAAAACATCACGCACAAAACTCTGGTCAATCTTGAGCTGGTCCAGCGGCAGGCGTTTGAGGTAACTCAGCGAGGAGTAGCCGGTGCCGAAGTCATCGAGCGAGAACCCCACCCCCAGCTTGCGCAGCGCCTGCATCTTGAGGATGCTGTCTTCCACGTCTTGAAGCAGCAGGCTTTCCGTGAGCTCCAGCATGAGCCTGGCGGGGTTGGCCCCCGAGTCCTGCAACACGGAGAGCACTTTTTGCACAAAGTCTGGCTGGCGAAACTCCTGCGCGCTCACGTTCACCGCCACCACCCAGCGCGCCGCGTGAGGTGTCAATGCCCACAGCGCCAATTGGGCACAGGCCATCACCAGCACCTGGCGCCCCAGGGGCAGGATCAGCCCCGTTTGTTCGGCCAGCGGTATGAACTCTCCGGGTGCAACCATGCCGCGCAGCGGGTGGTTCCACCGCACCAGGGCTTCGGTGCCCAGCACGTGCCCGGCCTCATTGACCACGGGCTGGTAGTGCAGCACAAATTCATTGCGCAGCAGCCCTTGGCGGATGTCGCCTTCCAACACGGACCGCGCAGACGCAGCGGCCTGCATCGCCGGGTCAAAAAAGCACAGCGTGTTGCGCCCTTGCGCTTTGGCCTGGTACATCGCCAAATCGGCGCGTTTGAGCAGCTCTGCCACGGGTTGCTGCGCGTTGCTAAACAAGGCGATCCCTATGCTGGGGGTGCTGTGCATCTCGTGGTCATTCACCACGTAGGGCTGGTTCAGCGACATCAACACCTTCTGGGCCACGGCCTCGGCTTCGGCTGCGGCCTCCGTGGCCTCGGCCTGCAGACCCAGGATCACCACCACAAACTCATCCCCACCCAGCCGTGCCACGGTGTCGCTGGCGCGCACGCAGCCCTGCAGTCGGGTGCCCACTTGCATCAGCAGCAGGTCTCCCCACTCGTGCCCCATCGTGTCGTTGATGTCCTTGAAATTGTCGAGGTCCAGGAACAACAAGGCGCCATGGCCGCCGCCCCGTGTACAGGCGGTGACCGCGCGTTCCAGCCGATCCATCAACAGCCGCCGGTTGGGAAGGCCGGTGAGTTCGTCGTAGAACGCCAGGCGCTGGATCTCAGCTTCGGCCTTCTTGCGCTCGGTGATGTCGCGCGCCACCCCCCGGTAACCAGTGAAGCGCCCCTCGTCGTCAAAAATGGGCTCTCCACTGATCGAGACCCACACGGGTGCCCCAGCTTCCGATTGCTGCTGCATCTCGAAATCGTGAAAAACCTGGTGCGCCTGCACCAACGCACGGTGCTCGCGCCATTGGCTTTCACTGACCAAGGAGTTCGGCAGTTCCCAGTGGGTCAGGCCGTAGTACACCTCGTCGGGAACGCCCGCTTTGCGGGAAGGGCTCCCGTCCAGCCGCACGAACCGGAACTGCGCGTCCTGCTCCCAATACCAGTCTGAGGACAACTGCGTCAGGCTGCGCCAACGCGCCTCGCTCAATCGCAGGGCCTCCAAGGTGCTCAAGTAGTCCGTGACATCCGTGAACGTTCGAACCAGCCCACCGTCTTCCAGCGGACGGGTTCGCACTTCCGTGAAGCGCCCCGCCTGGGTACGGCGCACAAAAATGTCCGGCACACCCAAGTTGCCTTCTTTCGCCGCGTATTCCGACGAAACATGCTCCCGTGCGGCCTGCTCTATCAACTGGAATGCAGGCCCGAAATCTCCACGCTCTTTCTGAAACCGCACCACCTCTTCCACCCTGGGCTGTGCTGCGAGCAGCGTCTCAGGCAGGTCCAGCAACTCCAGATACCGGCGGTTGTAGACAAGGATGCGCCCTCCAGCATCGACATTGATGATGCCCTGCGAAACACTGGCCAACGTGCCCTCTAGTGCGCGTGTCTTTTCGACCAGGAGTGCGCTGGTGCGGGCGAGTTCCGCCTCGACAGCGCTACGCGCCAGTTCTGCGCGGCGGGCCATCTCCAGTTTTCCGACGGTGTTCAACAGCGGCTGCAGAAACTGCACATCCGCTGCCTTGTAGCCTTCTGGGCGGTTGGCCAGGCCCACCATGGCCACCAGCTCGCCCGCTGCATGGATGGGCAAGCCCATGAATGTCTGAAGTGGCGGATGCCCCAGGGGGACGCCCGCGCCGCGCGCGTCATGGCTGGCATCGTTGCTGATCACCGGTTCGCCGCTGGCCAGCGGTGCACCAACCAGTGAACGCGGATTGTCGAAAACCATACCCGCCTCGGCATGCTGCGCATACCGGGCGCGGGAAGCATCGTCCCAGCTGATGTCCGTCATGGCGTGCACGCGCAGGTAGGCGTGCCCGTCGTCCGCACGCTGCACTTGGCCGACGAAGCCAAACGCGCTCTGGGTGAGCGCCATCAACTCGTCCAGCAGCGCCTCGAATGCCGCCCGTGGGCCCGTGCTGGCAATGAAGATGGCCTGCGCGCGCGAAATCGCCTGGAGCAGACGGTGATGGCTCGCGAGCAGGGCCTCGGCCTCCGCCCGCGCGCGGGCGCTGGAGTGGCGTTCCAGCACCGCGTCGATTTGCGAGGGCAATGCAAGCAGATAGTCCAGCGCGGGGTCTTGCACTGCAAAGTCATCAAAGCCGTAGCGCATGGCCTGTGCGGCATGCGTTTCAGCCCCTGCGCGCACCAGGATCATCGCAGGCAGACCGTCCAGCGCCTCCAACAGGTCAAACGCTGAGCCGTCCACGGTGCGCTGCGCGACCAACACGATGTCTGGTCGGCGTCGGGCCAGTCGGTCACGGGCTTGCGCCAAAGACGACGCCACCTCGACTTGCCATCCCGACCAAGGGTCTACCAAGGCGTCCACCACGGCTTGCGCATTGTGGAGGTCACTTTCGATCAGTAGGACAGCGATGGGCATGGGCCGATCTTTGTTTTTGGTAAAAGCGCCCCTCACCAATGGGGTGCGCGATGGAATGTGAACAAATATTGATTATGGGGCGGTGTAGCGCCACTGTCTGCCCGATGGCCCCCTTGGACGCCCCCTGATTACACTCGTGCCCTTTGCGCGTCTTTGGCGCATTCCCTGCGCGGCTGCGCAATCGCGCCGCGTCATGGTTCCTACCATCGCATTTTCCATTCCACCATGCCCCAGCCCTTGCAGCCCCTCAGCGTCAACGACTACCTGCGCCAGCACATCCGCACCGTGCCCAATTGGCCAGCAGCGGGTGTTCAGTTTCGGGACATCACTCCACTGCTGCAGGACCCCAAGGTGTTTCGTGTGCTGATCGATGCCTTTGTGCACCGCTACATGGACAAGGCGCTGCGGCCTGATGTGGTGGCGGGGCTGGATGCCCGTGGGTTCATCCTGGGCGCCGTGGTGGCGTACGAGCTGAACGTGGGGTTCGTTCCCATCCGCAAAAAGGGCAAACTGCCGTTTACCACCGTCGAGGAGACGTATGAACTGGAATACGGCAGCGCCACGGTGGAGTTGCACACCGACGCCGTCAAAGCCGGCGACCGGGTGCTGCTGATCGACGATCTCATCGCCACCGGTGGCACGATGATGGCAGGCAAGAAGCTGCTGGAGAAACTGGGCGCCACCGTGACGGAAGGGGCCGCCATTGTGGATTTGCCCGAGCTGGGTGGATCGCAGCGCCTGCGCGAATCGGGTTTGCCCCTCTACACCCTGGTGGATTTCGAAGGCCACTGAAAGGCCATTGCCTTCTTGCGCAGGCTGTGCGCCGCCGCCCAGCCCCAGGCGCAGTCGCCCCACAGAGCAACGTCATCGACGGCGGCAAGGGGACTCCGCCGGTTCAATCCTCGCCCCACTCAACGGGGCGCCAGGCTAATTGAGTTCACCGTATTGTGTGGTGCTCAGATCGGGGGCGGGGCCATCCGCTCCCGGCATTTCTGTGTCTTCAAACCCCGTTGGTGCGGGCGTGGGCGGCAGCAATGGCCCCGAACGAACCGGAACACCCGGTTTTGCCGCTGCAGCCGGGGCGGCCGATGAGCCAGCCGCGTTGGCAAGCGCCCGCTTGAAAGCAGCGACTTCGTCCGCCTCGATGGGTTCGTAGCGTGCCGACTGGCGTTGTGGTGCCTCCACCGATGAGCCCGGCGCCGCCAAAGGCGCTCGCACTGGTGCTGGAGACACGGGCACCGCTGCGGCGGGGGGATGAAGCGATGTGGGCCGTGCCACTGGCAAGGCCGCAGGCGCGGCGGACGCTACCGGGGCCGCCGGAACCATGGGCATCCCAATAGGAGGCCGTCGGGCAGCCGCGACAGGCGCCTGGGCAGGCAGCGCGGCACCTTGCGGCGCGACCCCTTTTTGAGGAATCCCAACGGCCACGTGGTCGTTGATGCGCCAATAGACGGACGTCACCAGAATGTCGTAGCGTGTTTTGGCAGTCTGGGCAATCAATGCCTCTATTTCACTCAGGCGGACGGTTTCTCCACCATATTCACGCGCCAAGTCCATCATCACCAAAAACTGCCGTCCCCGCTGATCCAGCGAGAGCACCTTGAACTTGTAGCTGGCCGACAGCACGCCCGCACGCACCATGGCGTCGCGCACGACGGTGTAGAGCAGCTCGCGCCGCTCCATGCGTTCGTTTTTTCGATTGGCGGCATGCTCTGGCGCCAGTGGCTGCACCAGCGGTTTTCCTTGACGGCCGGGCTGGAAAGGCACCGTGGCATCGGCGTTGAGCAGGCCCGACGGTTCTGCCGGTGATCGGGGCTTGGCAGGGGCAGGTTTGCGGGTGAACCAGCTGAACAGGGACATGGCTTGCTTTCTTCGGGTAGCACCTGGAAAAAATCCAAATTGAGTGTACCGCGCAGCACCTGGAATGCTGCGCTTCACAAGCCCGCAAGGGCGCTTGAAACCGCGTGCGTGTCAGGTGGCCGCAACGCGGCGGCGTCGATTGCCCAGTCGTTTGGCCAATACAGCCCCAGCGGCCATGGCCAAACCCAATGCGATGGCCGGTTGGCGGTTGGTCAGTTCGGTAAAACGGATGGCCGTCAGGCTCCACAACTTGCTGGGTGCGCTGGCCTGCACGGTGGCGCTGCGGGCACGGTGCGAGAAAAAGGCCCCCTCTCCCAACACCGACCCCGAGCCGACGATGGCCAGACGCAAGCGCTCCTTTTCATCCTGGTAATGCACGCTAAGGCTGCCACTTTCCACCAGGTACAGCGTGCGGTCGTTAGCGCCCTGAGTAAAAAGCACTTGTCCTGCGGGCAGCACCACCGGCAACAGGTAAGACGACAACACGTCCCATTGCGCAGGGCTCAGTGGATTGGTCATGCTGTCGTCGGCTGTGGTTTGGGCGATGGCGTCGATCAAACCTTGGAGGCTGACCTTGGAGGCTGCGTGCATTGGAACATTCATGATCTGGCGAAAATAACCTTGTTACAGGTCAGGCACAAGGAAGGTTTACGTCCGTTTACAACATAGACGGCGCCCATGCCGCTCATGAATCGCTATTTACCAATACAAAAACTCGAAAAAATAACACCCAGCAAATCGTCGGAAGTGAACTCGCCGGTGATGCCGCTCAGGGCGTTCTGGGCCAGTCGCAACTCCTCGGCGAGCAAATCCAGCGCAGGCCCCTTCGCCTGCAGCTGGTCGGAGGCCTCTTGCAGATGGACGGCCACAGCCTGCAGTGCCTGCACGTGCCGGGCACGGGCGATATAAATGCCCTCGGGCGCCGACTGCCAACCGGCCACCTGCAGCAGCAGGTGCCGCAGTCCGTCCAACCCTTCTCCGGTGCGGGCCGACAAACGCACGCCTGCGCGCTCCGCATGGCCCGCCATTCCTGGTGCAGCCGGTGTCATTTCGGTAGCACAGTCCACCTTGTTCCAGACGTCAATCACCGGAATGGATTGTGGTAGTTTTTGGCTTATAGCGCTTGCTATATCTGCGTCTGCAGCTATGTATTCCATAGTGCCTGCGCGTGAGAGATCATGCAAAAAAAGCACCGCGTCTGCGGCAGCAATCTCGTCCCATGCCCGGGCAATACCGATACGCTCCACCTCATCGTCACTGTCGCGCAGTCCAGCGGTGTCAATGATGTGCAGGGGCACGCCTTCGATCTGAATGGTCTGCTGCACCTTGTCACGGGTCGTACCGGCAACCGGGGTCACGATCGCCAACTCGGCACCCGCCAGCGCATTGAGCAGCGAACTCTTCCCCGCATTCGGCTGGCCTGCAATGACCACCTTGATCCCCTCGCGCAACAGTGCCCCCTGGCGAGCACGCTGCATGACCGAGGCCAAGGCTTGCTGCAAATTCAATAGCTGGCCATGCGCGTCTGCTTTGCGCAAGAAGTCAATTTCTTCCTCCGGAAAATCCAGCGTCGCTTCAACCAGCATGCGCAAATGAATGAGGGCATCGCGCAGGCGATGGATTTCCTTGGAGAACACACCCGACAACGACCGGCTGGCACTGCGAGCGGCCGCTTCGGTGCTGGCGTCGATGAGGTCGGCAATCGCCTCGGCCTGCGCCAGATCGATCTTGTCATTCAAAAAAGCACGGTGGGTGAACTCGCCAGGCTGTGCGACACGCAGGCCCGGCAGACACACCTGGCCACTGGCGGGGTCGACGGCAGCACCCGCCTCCAGGCAGCGCGACAGCAGCAACTGCAGCACCACGGGCCCTCCATGGGCCTGCAACTCCAGAACATCTTCGCCCGTATAACTGTGCGGCGCCGGAAAAAACAGCGCCAGGCCCTGGTCAATGGCCTGCCCTCCCACGTCACGGAAGGGCAGGTAGGTCGCCTCGCGTGGCTTTAGAGCCCGGCCACATACGGCCTGCACGATGGCACCCAGCGCACGCCCCGACACCCGCACGATGCCCACGGCACCACGCCCCGGGGCAGTGGCAATGGCGATGATGGGATCTTGGTGGCGGGAAAGCATGGGCAGGCACTTTACAGGGAGCGGCATAAAAAAGGCCGCTTGCGCGGCCTTTGAGGGGTTCAGCAAGCCGTATGTGGCTTACTTCTTCTTGGCTTTGACGTCCGTTACCGCAGCGTCGGCCTTCTTGAAGCTTGGCAGATTGAACTGCGGAGGTACGCCCATGCGGGTGTTGATCACCCACTGCTGTGCAATCGACAAGATGTTGTTGGTCAGCCAGTACAGCACCAGACCAGCAGGGAACATGAAGAACATGACACTGAAGATCAGGGGCATGAACCACATCATCTTGGCTTGCATCGGGTCTGGTGGCACGGGGTTCAGTGCCGTTTGCAGCAGCGAGGACGCAGTCATCAGCAGCGGCAAGACATAGAAGGGATCCTTGGCCGACAGGTCAGTGATCCACAAGATCCATGGTGCATGGCGAATTTCGACCGACGACAGCAGCACCCAGTACA
>RCMZ01000079.1_pt1 | contig 56675 bp, 57 predicted proteins | sample 2041141 | NCBI WGS metagenome assembly RCMZ01 (sample SAMN09708263, study PRJNA481090) | Wastewater metagenome, whole genome shotgun sequencing project. | biome: sewage; isolation source: Davis station wastewater (DW) | place: Antarctica: Davis Station | collected 2010-03-01 | reverse complement strand
ATCAGGGCAAAGTTGTCGGGAAGTGCACAGGTCAGTTACCCACCACCCAGGGAGTGACGACATCCAGAATACAGGCCCTAAAGCCCCTGGCGGTCGGGGGTCGAGTATAGACAGTTAGGGTACTAATGACAACGCACCGACCTTACCCAAAGAGCGCATTGCGCTCTTTATTGAAAGAGCGTAAATAGCCGCTTTTTATCTGTAAAAACAAGGCTCAAACCCCTCTGCCAACTGGGTTCCGGCAAATTGACTTTAGAATTTATCACTCTATAGTGGTCGGGCCCTGCGTGGGGGGCAGTTGATGATTCCAAGCATAATTAGGAGGCCACACATGGCTGACAAAAAAGCGCAGTTGATCATCGAGGGCGCAGCCCCCGTCGAACTGCCCGTTTTATCCGGCACCGTTGGTCCCGATGTAATTGACGTACGGGGCTTAACCGCCACGGGCCGTTTCACTTTTGATCCTGGCTTTATGTCCACCGCCTCTTGCGAGTCGAAGATCACCTATATCGATGGTGACCAGGGCATATTGCTGCATCGCGGCTATCCGATCGAGCAACTGGCCGAAAAGTCAGACTACCTCGAAACCTGCTTCCTGCTGCTGAACGGCGAATTGCCGAATGCTGCCGAGAAAGAGCAGTTCGTCAACACCATCAAGAACCACACCATGGTCCATGAGCAGCTGAAAAGCTTCCTCAATGGCTTCCGTCGTGATGCACACCCGATGGCCATCATGTGTGGCGTAGTCGGTGCACTGTCGGCGTTCTACCACGACTCCCTGGACATCAACGACGCGCATCACCGCGAAGTTTCGGCCATGCGCCTGATCGCCAAGATGCCGACCATCGCTGCTCTGGCTTACAAGTACTCCATGGGCCAACCCATGATGTACCCGCGTAACGACCTGAACTACGCGGAAAACTTCCTGCACATGATGTTCAACACCCCATGCGAGATCAAACCGATCAGCCCGGTGTTGGCCAAGGCAATGGACCGTATTTTCGTCCTGCACGCCGACCATGAGCAGAACGCCTCCACCTCCACCGTGCGCTTGGCTGGCTCTTCAGGTGCCAACCCGTTCGCCTGTATCGCCGCCGGCATCGCCGCGCTGTGGGGCCCTGCTCATGGCGGCGCCAACGAAGCCGTACTGAGCATGTTGGACGAGATCGGCAGCGTCGATAACATCGACAAGTTTATCGCCAAGGCCAAGGACAAGAACGATCCGTTCAAGCTGATGGGCTTCGGTCACCGCGTGTACAAAAACCGCGACCCGCGCGCCACCGTGATGAAGCAGACCTGCGACGAAGTACTGAAAGAACTGGGCATCACCAACGATCCGCAACTGGCCCTGGCCATGCGTCTGGAAGAGATCGCCCTGACCGACCCGTACTTCAAAGAGCGCAACCTGTACCCGAACGTCGACTTCTACTCGGGCATCATTTTGAAGGCGATCGGCATCCCAACCAGTATGTTCACGGTAATTTTCGCCATGTCCCGTACTGTTGGCTGGATCTCGCACTGGAAAGAAATGCTCTCCAGCCCGTACAAGATTGGCCGTCCGCGCCAGCTGTACACCGGCTACCCGCAGCGCGACATGACTGCACTGAAAGACCGCAAGTAAGTTTTGCGGATGTAAAAAAGGCTGCCATCGGCAGCCTTTTTTATTGGTTTGAATTCAGCGTCTTTCGGCCAGAGCCCGATAGGCCTGCAGCGTTTCAAACGGTGCATCCACGACAAAGCTGTTGGCCAGCCAGGACGGCACGCTGCCTCCGGGCTCCGTATGCGCCTCGTAGACCACCTCCACCACACCACCGAGCTTGGGCTTGAGCGACCAGTAGCCGTCGACCCGGCTGACGCGCACCAACCCGTCCTGAACCGGCACATAATCAGGCAGCGCCTGAATCTGCCGCAGCAACGCGCCATCAGCGGCCATCGACGTGGTGATATGCAACACCGAATCCCGTGGCGTAACCGGCCAGGGCGTGCTGAAGCGGCTGTACATCCAGCTTTGCGCGCCCTCGGACTTGAGCATTTTTTGCTCCTGACACTGGAAGATCCACTGACAAGAGGCCAGCACATCTTCCTGCAAGCTGCGCAGTCGTTCGATTGAAGCCTTGATGGTGGTGACACCACGATAAGCCTTGTAGGAAGAACCGGGCACCGTCGCCAGATAGACCTGAATCCCCTCTTCGTCCTTGACCAGCTGCCAGTCCTGAGCACTGACAACCGTCGTAGCGCAACTCAAAGCAGCGGTAAACAACATCCGCCTGAATCGGCTCATCCATTACTCCAGTTCATTGCATGGCTTCCACTTATGGGCATTATTTTGAGGTTGCAGCGCTCACCGTCGTGACCTGTTCCAGCCAAGTCAGCAACTGCAGGGCTTCGGTATCTGTCTTGCCACACACCTGCTCATCGGCATTGAAGGCGCTGCACACGGCAGGCCGCTCAGGCAAACCAAACAATAGGCATTGATTAGCCGCGTTTAGCTGTACGCAACGCTGGCCTGCCGGCTTGCCGTTGGGCATACCGGGTATGGCCGAACTGATTGATGGCGCAATACAACAGGCACCGCACCCCACACGACACTGCATAACCCATCCCGCTCGCGTAAAGCGGCCAGTTTACCCACAAGCACACCAGCCTGCAGCGCCAGCACTGGGCACGCCTTGCTTAGCCTACTTAGCTGTGGGCGGGTTTGTGCCTGCTGAGCACGCTGTACTGTCTGCTCGCAGCCAGGCTATTTAGCTGGTTTCAGCCGCGCCAACAGGCTTGAAGTGTCCCAGCGTCCGCCGCCCATGGCCTGCACATCGGCATAAAACTGATCGACCAGCGCCGTCACCGGTAACTGCGCACCGTTACGCCGCGCCTCTTCCAGCAGGATTGACAGGTCCTTGCGCATCCAGTCCACGGCAAAGCCATGTTCAAACTCACCTGCCAGCATGCTGGCGTGGCGATGCTCCAGTTGCCAGGACTGTGCTGCACCCTTGCTGATCACCGCCATGGCGCTCTCCGCATCAAGGCCCGCGCATTGGGCAAAGTGCAGCGCCTCGGCCAGGCCCTGCACCAAGCCGCCGATGCAGATCTGGTTGACCATCTTGGTCAACTGACCGCTGCCGGCATGGCCCATCAGGCGCACCATCTTGGCGTAGGCGTCGATCACCGGCAGCGCCCGATGGTAGATCGCCGCTTCGCCACCGACCATCACCGTCAACAGGCCGCTCTCGGCGCCCGCCTGGCCGCCGGACACCGGCGCATCGAGAAAGCCCAGCTCACGTTCAGCCGCCAACACCGCCAGCTCCCGCGCGACAGTGGCTGAAGCCGTGGTGTGATCGATCAATACCGCGCCCGGCGCCATCCCGGCAAAAGCACCATCAGCGCCCAGCACCACGCTGCGCAAATCATCATCATTGCCCACACAGGTCATCACAAACTCGGCCCCTGCAGCGGCCTCACGCGGGGTGGCGGCAAACTCTCCGGCAAACCGGGCGACCCAGCTTTGCGCCTTGCCAGGGCTGCGGTTGTAGACACACACCTCATGGCCTTCAGCTGCCAGATGCCCGGCCATCGGGTAACCCATTACGCCCAGTCCGATAAAGCTGACCTTTGCCATTTGCGTGCCCCCTGAGTGATTTTGCAGAGCCTAGCACGGCGTTTGCCGAGCCAGGCAAGCCCGGCCATACTGGCGCCATCGCTAAGGAGGGCATATGCAACATTGGCTCGTGATCGACCTGGAGGCCACCACCGAGGAAGGTGGCTGGCCGCTGGAACAGATGGAAATCATTGAGATCGGCGCCAGCCTGGTCAATCGCCTCGGTCATGAGGTGGACCACTTCCAGCGCTTCGTGCGCCCCCAGCGGCGGCCGCTATTAACGGGCTTCTGCCGCCAGCTGACCCATATCAGCCAGGAGCAGATCGACAGCGCCGCACCGCTGCCCATCGTCTGGGCACAATTCGAACGCTGGCTTGGCCATCACCAGCCACAACTGGCGGGCTGGGGCAGCTGGGGCGACTACGACCGCAAGCAGCTTGAGCAGGAGTGGCAACGCCACAACCTCAGCAGCCTGATCAGCCAAGTGCCGCACCTCAACCTCAAGCAACGCTTTGCCGAGGCCCGCCAACTGCAACGTGCAGTAGGGCTAAAGAGCGCCCTGCAACTGGCGGGCTTGCAGTTCAGCGGCCAGCAGCACCGCGCCCTGGAAGATGCGCGCAATACCGCCCGCCTGCTGCCCCTGCTGCTGCCGGCATAAACCCATGCAAAGCGGATGACGCCCCGAAGCGGCTTGGGCATACTGGCCACCCTTTTTTAACCCCTTCGAGGAATCCCCATGTTCAAGGTCAACGAGTACTTCGACGGCAGCGTCAAATCCATTGCCTTCGGCATGACTGCAGGCCCGGCCACCATCGGCGTGATGGCTGCGGGCGAATACGAATTCGGCACCAGCCAACTGGAAGTCATGCACGTGATTGCCGGCGCCCTGACCGTCAAACTGCCAGGCAGCGACAGCTGGGAAGACTTCACCGGCGGCAGCCAATTCACCGTGCCGGCCAACAGCAAGTTCCAGCTGAAAGTTACCCAGGACACCGCCTACCTCTGCGAATATCGCTGAGTCAGTCGCGCGAATAAAAAACCGGCCTTGGCCGGTTTTTTATTGCCTGCAGAACCTTACTCCTGCACCGCCTCGCTACTGAACTGCAACTCGGCCAGGCGCGCATACAGCGGATTGCTGGCCACCAGCTCGGCATGGGTGCCGATGGCCAGCAACTTGCCGTGATCGATCACGGCAATGCGATCGGCACTTTTTACCGTCGCCAGGCGATGGGCAATCACCAGGGTGGTGCGCCCTTGCATTAGGCGTGGCAACGCCTGCTGGATCAGGTGCTCACTCTCCGCATCCAGCGCGCTGGTGGCCTCGTCCAGCAGCAGGATCGGCGCATCCACCAACAGCGCCCGAGCAATCGCCAGGCGCTGACGCTGGCCACCAGACAGCCCCAGCCCACCCTCGCCCAGATGCGTCTGATAGCCCTCGGGCATGTGCATGATGAACTCGTGGGCATGGGCCGCCTTGGCCGCCGCTTCGATCTCCGCCTGGGTGGCGCTAGGGTTACCGTAGCGCAGGTTGTCGGCCACGCTGCCGAAGAACAGCGCCGGGTTCTGCGCTACTAGGGCGAAACAGCGGCGAATATCCTCCGGCGCCAACTGCTGCAGCGGTACGCCTTCGAGCAGAATGCGCCCGCTTTGCGGGTCAAAAAAACGCAACAGCAGATCAAACAGGGTCGACTTGCCGGCGCCGGAAGGCCCCACCAGCGCCAGGGTTTCCCCGGGATTTATCTGCAAATCGATGCCATCAATGGCCCAACGCTCCGGCCGGCTGGGATAGGCGAAGCGCAGCTGCTGCAACTCAATACGTCCGCTAACCCGCGCCGGCAGCTGTTGCAGGCCCTGGGTCGGCGGCAGGATGGCGTTTTCCGCCTGAAATAACTCGGCGATTCGTTCGGCGGCACCGGCAGCGGCCTGTAGCTCGCCAATCACTTCACTGATCGCACCAAAGGCCATGCCGACGATCAGGCTGTAAAACACAAAGGCTGCCAGTTCGCCACCGCTGATGGTGCCGGCAATCACGTCCATGCCGCCGACCCAGAGCATCAAACCCACGGCACCAAGCACCAGCACGATCACCACGGTAATCAGCCAGGCGCGCTGACGAATGCGCTGACCCGCCGTGGTGAACGCCGCTTCCACCGCATGGCTGAAGTGCTGCTTGTCCTGCTCCTGGTGGTTGTAGGCTTGCACCGTCTTGATCTGGCCGAGGGTTTCACCGACATAGCTGCCGACATCGGCCACCCGGTCCTGGGTCTGCCGCGACAGAGCCCGCACCCGGCGCCCAAAGATCAGAATCGGTGCCACCACCAGCGGCAGTGCCACGATCACAATGGCGGTCAGCTTTGGGTTGGTGACAAACAGCAGAATGATGCCGCCGATCAGCATCAACAGGTTGCGCAGTGCCATCGACAGCGACGAGCCGATAACCGTCTGCAGCAAGGTGGTGTCGGCGGTAAGGCGCGACTGGATCTCCGAGCTGCGGTTGCTCTCGTAAAAGCCCGGATGCAGGTTGATCAGGTGATTGAACACACGCATGCGGATATCGGCGACAAAGCGCTCGCCGATCCATGAGACCAGATAGAAACGCGTGAAGGTTCCGACCGCCAGGGCCAGCACCAGGACGAAGAACAACCCGATCGACTGATTCAGCGCGGCCTGGGATTGCGTGGCCAGGCCCTGATCCACCAGCAGGCGGATGCCCTGCCCCATGGACAACGTAATAGCGGCGGTGAACATCAGCGCCAACAGCGCGCCCAGCACTTGCCAGCGATAAGGGGCGACAAAGCGCCGGGCCATGCGCAGGGCGCTGCGACGACGGGAAGACAGGGCGGCAGACATAACGGACATCCAGCAAAGAACGACAGCCCCGATCATGCCCCGCTGGCAACCTGGGACGCCAGCGACATATCTGAACTGTCCGGTTTATTTATTACCGCAGGCTTCAGCGCCCTCGTCTGCCGCCGCCAGGTGCTCGACCGACCAGCCCAGCGGGTAGAGCAACTCTTCCTGGTAGCCGGTCCACACCCGAATGGCATCAGGGAAATCGCTGTCCAATTGCGGATCACCGCTGTCCACCAGCAACGGCCGGCCCGCCAGGGTGGCCAACTTGCGCTTGGTGGCCACCACCCGCAGATGCTCAAGGCCAATCGCACGCAACACCCGCGGACTGATCTGCTGATTGCCGCGCCCGATGATATGGCCCTGGCCACCGATGGCGGTGACCAGCAGGCGGCTCGGATGTTCACGCACCAGTTCATACAGCTGCTGTTCGCTGACGTCACGGGCGAGCACCTGACCATTCTCGATCACATCCACCCCGAGCAAGGTGGTGGTCAAACCGAGGTTGCTGGCCAGGCCATGCAAGGTCGAGCCGGGGCCGAACACATAGCGCACGCCGGCCTCCCAGCTGTCCTGCAGCCAGTCGGCCAGTTCCACCAGGACAAGCTCCTCCGACTCCATGCCGGCCTGTTTGACCTGTTGCATAAAATGGCCTTCCACCGGCACCGTCAGCTCGCCGTACCAGCGCGCCGCCACTCGCCCGTCACGCAGGGCCGCTTCATCGAGGTCACGCACTTCGCCGCTGGCCAGGCGCACCAGACCGCCCTCCACCAGGCGCCGGGCCAGCTCACCAGCCGCCCGCGGGCTGATGGCATACACCCCGGAATGGATTTTCACCCCGGCAGGAATGCCCAGCACCGGCTGGGTGGCCGCCGCCACCGCACAGACATCCCGCGCCGTGCCATCACCGCCAGCAAACAGCAGCAGCGCCACGCCTTCGGCCTGTAGGGCCAGCACCGCCGCCTGGGTGTCCGCCGCACTGCTGAGCGGTAGCTGCTCAGGCCCCAGCACGCGATAGGCGAAACCCATGGCCGCCAGTAAGTCGGCTCCCATGGCACCGGCAAAGGTGACGAACTGCACGCGCTCGGCAATCGGCAGCAACGACTCTAGGGCAATTCGCGTGCGAGCCGCCGCTCTAGGCTCGGCCCCCAAAGCCAGGGCCTGGGCCGCCACCCCATCACTGCCCTTGAGGGCTACAGTGCCGCCCAGACCGGCCAGCGGGTTGATGATCAAACCAAGGTGGAAGCGCGACATACAACTCTCTCAGCAAGTGGCGCCCCATAACCGGGAGCCGCAGATAAATGGGACGCAAAAAGGACCGCCAAACCGGCACGACACGCCCAGCGATTCGCCTGAACACTGTCACTGCACCGTCACCTTGATTGACTACTGTGCAGCAACACGCCGACAAGGAGACCGACCATGGGCATGCAAAAAACCGCTTCCACACCGCGCAACAGCACACTCACTCGTCAGGCCCTGCTGGGCGGCGCCTTCATTGATGCTCAGGGCCGCGAAATACCGATTACCGAGAGCATGATCCAACGCGCCTGCCGCGACCTTGAGCACCATTGCCAGCCATTGCGCAAACGCCCCTAACAGGCCGTTGAAAAACTACCTGCGTTGGCAATGCAGCGTTAAAAACGGCCTCACAGCCGAAGGCTGAACGTGCTTTAGCACGACCCCAAAGAGGTGAGCGAAGCGAGTCAAATGCTCATTTACAGCTCGTAAACTCCGCTTTTTCGGCCGCTTTTGCCTTGTCTTGCCTGCCTCGCCTACATTTTTAAACGGCCTGCTAAGCGCTGCGAGCAAGCGTATCCAGCCCGGCGATTACGCCGGGCTTTTTATTGCTCCAACGTCTGCAGGCTGGTACCCAAGGCACTGATCAGCTGCTGCAACGCCGGCGTTGGCGCGGTCAGCGCTACCCGCAGACCATCGGTTTCGCGGCGATAGGGGTAGTGCTTGCGCAACGCATCGAAGGCACTGCGCCGGGTAGTAGAATCACCGCTCAGGCTGCGGCGGAAATCCGCATCGTCGCGGCGCGGGTCATACACGGCACGGCACAGGGTGGCCAGCGCCCAAGCGGGGTCGCAGCGGCCGTCCAGTTGCAGCGTCGGCAGCCAGGGTGCAGGCAGCAACTGGGCCAATTCGATACTGGCGGGCAACTGCATCCAGGCGCAAAAGGCCTGATAGATCTGCGCCGTACCGCGCAATTTGCCATCCAGGCTGTAACCGGCGATGTGCGGCGTGGCGATGCGGCACAGGCCTGCCAAAGGCACATCCACCAATGGCTCGCCCTCCCACACATCCAGCACCACCTGCAGATCGCGGCGTTGCTGCAGCACCTGGTAGAGCGCGGCGTTGTCCACCACCGCACCGCGACTGGCATTGATCAGCCAAGCGCCCGACCGTAGCGCCTGCAGTTGTTCGGTGCTGAGTAAATGTCGGGTCGCCAGCGGGCCATCTGCCGTCAGCGGCGTGTGCAGACTGAGCACATCGCACTGGCTGAGCAGCGTCTCCAGGCTGACGTAATCGCCGCCCTCGGCCGCCTGTCGCGGCGGATCGCAAACCAGCACGCGCCAACCCAACGCACGCATGACCTTGACCAGCCGGCCACCAACCTGGCCGGCACCGACCACACCGTAAGTCCGCTGCGCCAGTTCGACGCCTTCACGCTCAGCCAGGGCCAGCAAACTGCCGAGTACGTAATCGACCACGCCACGGGCATTGCAGCCCGGCGCACTGGCCCAGGCGATGTCGGCCGCGGAAAAGTAATCGAGTGCCAGGTGGTCGGTGCCGATGGTGCAGGTGCCAACAAAGCGCACCGGGCTGCCCTGCAGCAAGGCCTGATCGACACGGGTAACCGAGCGCACCAGGAGCACATCGGCATCCGCCACATCGGCGGCCGAGATGGCCCGCCCTGGCAGGCGGCGAATGGCACCGTGCCCGGCAAAAAACTCATCCAGCAGGGGTATATTTTCGTCGGCGACAATTCGCATGGGGGGCCTCCGCTAAACCGGCCGCCATTCTAGAAGGTGTTGCCGGTACATTGCGAGCCACGTTGCCCATGTGCAAATGCGTCATCCAGGGCGCACTGGGGCGACACCTCAGGGGTTGTTGCTTGGCCAGGTCGCGACGCTGCGCGTAGACTGGCTGGCTTGCTGACCAGATGGATAGTTTCATGCCCACCCTCACCCGCCTTGGCCGCCTGCGCATCGAGCTGCGCAGCCTGCTGGGACTCGCCGCCCCGATCATGATTGCCCAGCTGGCCAATACTGCCATGGGCTTTGTCGATACGGTCATGGCCGGCCGTGTCAGCCCGCGCGATCTTGCCGCCGTGGCCCTCGGCAACTCTATCTGGGTGCCGGTGTTTCTGCTGATGACCGGCATCCTGCTGGCGACCACGCCCAAGGTCGCCCAGCGCTTTGGTGGCGGCCTGCATGGCGAGATCGGCCCATTGGTGCGCCAGGCCCTGTGGCTGGCGCTGCTGGTGGGCTGTGGCGCCGGTCTGTTGCTGTGGAACGCGGAAAGCGTGCTGCACTGGATGAACGTCGACCCGCAATTGATCGAGCCATCGATGGGCTACCTGCGCCCCGTGGCTTGCGGCTTCCCGGCCGTGGCGCTGTACCACGTGTTGCGCTGCTACAGCGACGGTCTGGGCCACACCCGGCCGAGCATGATGCTGGGCTTGGTGGGCCTGCTGCTGAATATCCCGCTCAATTACATCTTTATCTACGGCAAGCTGGGCCTGCCGGCCATGGGCGGGGTCGGCTGCGGCTGGGCCACCGGCCTGGTGATGTGGGCGATGCTGCTGGGCATGCTCTGGTGGGTGACTTGGGCGCCGTACTACCAGGCCAACCAGTTGTTTCAGCGCTTTGACTGGCCCAACTGGGCGATGCTCAAGCGCCTGCTCTCGGTCGGCGTGCCAATTGGTGTGGCGGTGTTCGCCGAGGCCAGCATCTTCTCGGTCATCGCCCTGTTGATCGGCGGCCTGGGGGCCAGCGTGGTGGCCGGCCACCAGATCGCCCTCAACTTCAGCTCCATGGTGTTCATGATCCCTTATGCCCTGGGCATGGCGGTCACCGTGCGGGTCGGCCAGGCCCTGGGGCGCGGCGAGCCGCGCGAAGCACGCTTTGCTGCCGGCGTCGGCATGGGCGTTGCGCTGGCTTACGCCTGCGTCTCTGCGAGCGCCATGCTCCTGACCCGCGAACACATCGCTCGCCTCTACACCCCGGACAGCGCAGTAATCGCCATCGCCACCGGGCTAATCATCTATTCGGCGCTGTTTCAGTTTTCCGATGCGATTCAGGTGACTGCCGCTGGTGCCTTGCGTGGCTACCAAGACACACGGGTGACCATGCTGCTGACCCTGTTTGCCTACTGGGGCATTGGCCTGCCCGTGGGCTACTGCCTCGGCCTGACCGACCTCTGGGGCCCAGCCTCGGGACCGCGCGGTCTGTGGCAAGGGTTGATTGTCGGCTTGACCTGCGCGGCGCTGATGCTCGGCATTCGCCTGATGCGCAGCGCCAAGCGGCAGATCCGCCTGCAACCCTGAAGGCGCTGCCAGTGCGCCGCCCTGAGTGGCGCCTGGCAGGCCTGCAACCAATCAGTCGATCTTCTTCTTGATCCAGTACAGGTAGGTGCCCGCCTCCACCTGTTGCTCCAGCAGCTCATGGCCGAGAAACAGGCAGAACTTGGGTATGTCGCGGCGAGTCGAGGGGTCGGTGGCAATCACCTTGAGCAGGCCACCGGCGGGCAGGTCGCGCACCTTGTTGTGCAGCATCATCACCGGCTCGGGGCAGTTGAGGCCGCTGGCATCAAGAATCGCATCGGGTTGCAAAGGCATATCGGGCTCCAAAATCAGGCAGGCATTGTCGCCGAAAGTGCCCGCCCGGTCACCCAGGCAACTGCCCGCCACAGATCAGCCGGTCAGGTTTAACGCTTGCACCGGCCCATGCTGCAGTTGGGCCAACAGTAGAGGCCGCTGAGTATCCGCGGCCAGCAAGCGCCACTGCCGGCAGGCGCCGACCTGACTGTGCTCCTGCAACACCTGGCTGCCGAGCAGCAGCGGCGCCTTGAACTGCACATCCAGGCGCACCCTTACGGGCAATGCCTGCCCTGCCAGGCTGCGAGCCAGGCTCCACATGCCATGGGCAAAGGCCCGCGGAAAACCACAGGCTCTGGCGGCCGGCGCCCACAAATGGATTGGATTGAAGTCCGCACTGACGCGGGCGAAGCGCCAGCCGATATTAAGCGGCACCGACCAGCTTGCAGCCGGGCTGATCGCTGGCAACAGCGCCCAGCTGGCGCGCCCCGGCAATGCCGTCGGTGCCTGCCCGTGCAGATAGTCACCACGGGCCAGATAGGTGCTGATGGCCTGCCAGCACAGGGCGCCGGCATGCCAGATCTCGCTACCAATATCGAACTCCAGGCCCTGCGCGGTGCGCCGCTCGCCGAGGATGCGACAGCGCAGGTCGACCTTCTGCCCCACGGGCATGGCGTGATAACGCTGCACATGGTTGCGCACATGCACCAGGCCCATGGGCTGCACCGGCATCCGCCCATCGCTGACCAGGCGCATATGCAACGGCATCAGCAACACCTGGGGATACAACAGCGGTACGCTCTCGGTCTTATCCAGCCCGCACACGCGGCGATAGGCGGCAATCTTGCCCGGTTCAAAGCACAGGCTACGGCACTCGATATGCAACCGCGGCAGATGCTCACCCGCGCGCAGCCCCCGCCGGCGAATCAGCAGCAAACGGGCATAGGTGCCCAGCAACGACGGCATTTTATCCTTCACCTGAACCTATCTCCCTGTTCCGGTCGTGCTGCAGCGGACGACTAACGCTTGTCCAGGCGCCGCAGATAGCAGGTCACTTCTTCCCGATCGTGATACAGCTGCTTGCAAGCAATCGACACCCGAATACCGCGCGCCGTGAAACCATCGGCAATGCGCTCGAGCAGGCGCTTGACCTCGGCATAGCGCTGTTTCATCGGCAGTTTCAGGTTAACCACCGCCTCGCGGCACAAGCCCTCGCCCAGCCAGGTTTCCAACAGGGCCGCGCTGCGTGCCGGCTTTTCGACGATGTCACAAACCATCCAGTCCACTGGCCGGCGCGGTTTGAAGGTGAAGCCATCGGCCTGCAAGTGCTCGACCAGACCAGTGTCCATAAGGCTTTCGGCCATCGGCCCGTTGTCGATGGCGATCACCTGCATGTGCCGGTTAACCAGCTGCCAGGTCCAGCCACCGGGCGCGGCACCGAGATCGACGGCGGTCATGCCCGCTGCCAGGCGTTCATCCCACTGGTCGCGAGGGATGAATTGATGCCAGGCCTCCTCCAGCTTGAGGGTGGAACGGCTGGGTGCCTCACGGGGGAACTTCAGACGCGGGATGCCCATGGGCCAGTGCGCTGAGTTACTTGGCTCGGCCAGGCCGAGAAAGACTTCTCGACCACTTTTGAAGGTCAGCAGCAGGCGCGGCAGACTGGGGTTGTCCACCAGCCGCCCGGCCTTGCTCAGGGCCTTGCGCAGCGGCGCCTCGAACTTCTTGCAGAAGTTCGACAGCTCTTTACCATCGTTGGTATCGAGCACTTCCAGCCACAGGCTGCCACACACCGGGTAGTCACCCAGCTGGGCCAGCAGCACGCTGATGCGGTCAGTTTCCGGCAATTGTACAAACTCGCCGCGCGCCCACTGGCGCGTGAAGATCAGGCTGCTGAAAGGCAAACGCATCAGTTTCTGCGCGCCGCCTTCCTCACTGCAGACAAACTCGGCACAGGCACTGCTGGCCTTGCCCTTGGCATAGCCGGCAACCCCCAGGCGGACCGCGTGTTCCGACAGCTCGGCACACACCTCCCCTTCAAAACCAGGGCGGCAGTGCAGCAACAAAGTATTCATGGTGATCTCCTCAGGGCCGGCATGATAACGGAGTTCGCCCTAGCGGCGCGCCCAACCCACGCAAAGCCTTTAGAATGAGGGTCTTAAGCCCACCTGTGACTATCGGACGAGTGACCAGCACATGACTGGCCACGTCAGCAATGCCACTTACACTGTTTTTATTGGTGGGTTGTTCAACTTTCGGGTTGACCGGTCGATGCACCGACATAACTAAAATGGAACCTTGCCATGCGTAATAACCAGCCCGTGACTCAGCGCGAACATCAGGTGGGCGAGAATCAGCGCCTGATTTCCACGACCAACCTCAAGGGCATGATCACCTACTGCAATGAGGTGTTCATCAACATCAGCGGTTTCAGCCGTGAAGAGCTGATGAACGCGCCACACAACCTGGTGCGCCATCCGGATGTGCCGGCAGCTGTATTTGCCCATATGTGGGAAACCCTCAAGCAGGGCAAACCGTGGATGGGCATCGTCAAGAACCGCTGCAAGAGCGGCGACTTCTACTGGGTGAATGCCTATGTGACGCCGATCTACGAGAACAACCAGGTGGTTGGCTTTGAGTCGGTACGGGTCAAGCCCACGGCCAAGCAGGTGAGTCGGGCCGAAGCCCTGTACCGGCGGATCAACAGCGGCAAGCCGGCAATCCCGGCCTCCAACCGCTTGATGCCTTTGCTGCGTTTCTGGGTGCCGTTTCTCTGCGCGGTGCTGCTCGGCACCCTGCTCGGTAACCTACTACCGGGCGGCTGGGGCTACCTGGCCAGCAGCCTGCTGATAATTCCGCTGGGGTTAACTGGCGTGCATTGGCAGAACCAAGGCATGCGGCGTCTGGCCAAAATTGCCGAACGGGCCAATGCCGATCCGCTGATCGCCTTGATGTACACCGACAGCCAGGGCCTTGAGGCGCGGGTAGAGATGTCCATGCGCAGCCAGCAAGCCCACCTGCGCACCTGCCTGACGCGTCTGCAGGACACCGCCGAACACCTCACCCACCAGGCCAGCGATACCGGCGCCCTGGCCCACAGCAGCGCCGAAAGCCTGGAAAATCAGCGCCTGGAAACCGAGCAAGTGGCCACCGCAGTCAACCAAATGACCGCCACCACCCAGGAAGTGGCCAGCAATGTGCAGCGCACCGCCGACGCCACCCAGAAAGCCAACCAGCTGACCCAGCAAGGCCGCAAGATCACCGACGAGGCCCGCGAAGCCATCCACCGCCTGGCCATTGCGGTGACAGAAACCGGCGATACCGTCACACGGCTGGCCAAGGACAGCAGCGAGATTGGCGGCGTGGTCGATGTGATCAAGGGGATTGCCGACCAGACCAACCTGCTGGCCCTGAACGCCGCCATTGAAGCCGCGCGAGCCGGTGAAATGGGCCGCGGCTTTGCCGTGGTGGCTGATGAGGTGCGCTCGCTGGCACAGCGTACCGGCGAGTCCACCGGGCAAATCCACCAATTGATCGCCAAGCTGCAACGCACCGCCCAGGAAGCCGTACTGACCATGGAAAACGGCCAGCGGCAGGCAGAGGAAGGCGTGCAGCAGGTACAACAGGCTGATAACGCCTTGGCCGGCATCAGTGATGCCGTAGGCCATATCACCGACATGGCCAACCAGATTGCCGCCGCCACCGAAGAGCAAAGCGCCGTGGCCGAGGAAGTGAACCGCAAGATGATTACCATCGCCCAGTTGACCGAACAGACCGCCGAACAGGCCGAGCGCACCTCGGAGCTGAGCAACAACTTGCTTAACACCGCGCGCGGCCAATTCTCCCTGGTCGAACGCTTCAACCGCTAACTAACCTCAAGCCTATGGCGCAGCGGGCAGTCGCTGCGCCATAAACGCCGCAATGGCGTCCGCGGCCTGGTGCAAATGTTGCCGCTGAGTGACCCCCGAGGCCTTGAGCGGTTTGAGGTCGTGATCGGCAGCTGCCAGCCAGAGCAGTTCTATAGCACTCGACAATTGATAGCCTGCCACCGCCTCCCGGTTGCCCAGCGCATCGCGCTCCCCCTGAATGATCAAGGTGGGGGTCTTTAGCTCGGCAAGGTGGGCCACCCGTGGCTTTTCCGGCTTGCCCGCCGCGTAAAAGGGATAGCCGAGGCAAATCAGGCCGTCCGCCCCCACCTCATCAGCCAGCATGCTGGCCATGCGCCCGCCCATGGACTTGCCGCCAATCGCCACCGGGCCCGCGACTGTCTGTCGCACCAGCTGATACACCTGCCGCCATTGGTCCAGCAATTGAGCCTGTGGATTGGGGGGGCGCTTGCCACCGCCAGACCGCCGCAATGCCATATAGGCAAACTCGAAGCGCAGTACCGCAAGCCCACGCGCCGCAAGGCTTTCAGCCATGGCTTGGAGGAACGGACTGTCCATCGGCGCGCCTGCCCCATGGGCCAGGATCAGGCAGCCCCGCGTAGCCCCCAAAGGCCTGTCCCACAGCCACTGCCCATTCCCCTGCTGACCCTGCGGACATTGACCCCTGTCAATATCGCTAATTACGCCTTTGACCATGCTTACCCTGCTTTTTAGAAGAATCTGCCTATAACCGTGGATGGAAGCCCATACATGAACACAGCAACCAGTACCGCCTACAACTACAGGGTGGTCCGCCAATTCGCCATTATGACGGTGATTTGGGGAATCGTCGGGATGGGACTCGGCGTATTCATTGCCGCGCAACTCGCGTGGCCGGATCTTAACTTTGGCCTACCGTGGACCAGCTTCGGCCGCTTGCGCCCGTTGCACACCAACGCAGTGATCTTCGCCTTTGGCGGTTGCGCACTGTTCGCCTGCTCGTACTACTCGGTACAGCGCACCTGTCAGACCCGGCTGTTTGCCGGCAAGCTGGCGGGTTTCACCTTCTGGGGCTGGCAACTGGTGATTCTACTCGCCGCCATCACCTTGCCACTGGGTCTGACCAGTTCCAAGGAATACGCCGAGCTGGAATGGCCGATCGATATCCTGATCACCATCGTCTGGGTCAGCTACGCGATCGTGTTCTTCGGTACCGTGATGAAGCGGACCACCAAGCACATCTACGTCGGTAACTGGTTCTTTGGCGCGTTCATCATCACCGTGGCTCTGCTGCACCTGGTGAACAACCTGGAGCTGCCGGTCACCCTGACCAAGTCCTACTCGCTGTATTCAGGCGCAACTGATGCCATGGTGCAGTGGTGGTACGGTCACAACGCCGTAGGGTTCTTCCTGACCGCGGGCTTCCTGGGGATGATGTACTACTTCGTACCCAAGCAAGCCGGGCGTCCGGTGTACTCCTATCGCTTGTCGATCGTGCACTTCTGGGCACTGATCGCCGTGTACATCTGGGCAGGTCCCCACCACCTGCACTACACCGCGCTGCCGGATTGGGCGCAGTCGCTGGGCATGGTGATGTCGCTGGTACTGCTGGCGCCAAGCTGGGGCGGCATGATCAACGGCATGATGACCCTCTCGGGCGCCTGGCATAAGCTGCGCAGCGACCCGATCCTGCGCTTCCTAGTGGTGTCCCTGGCGTTCTACGGCATGTCGACCTTCGAAGGCCCGATGATGGCGATCAAGACCGTCAACGCCCTGTCTCACTACACCGACTGGACCATCGGCCACGTACACGCCGGTGCTTTGGGCTGGGTTGCCATGGTTTCGATCGGTGCGCTGTATCACCTGATCCCGCAAATTTTCGGGCGTCAGCAGATGCACAGCGTCGGCCTGATCAACGCGCACTTCTGGCTCGCCACCATCGGCACCGTGCTGTACATCGCTTCGATGTGGGTCAACGGTATCGCTCAGGGCCTGATGTGGCGTGCAGTCAACGAAGACGGCACCCTCACCTACTCCTTCGTCGAAGCACTGGAAGCCAGCCACCCAGGCATGGTCGTCCGGGTAATCGGCGGCGCGATCTTCTTCACCGGCATGCTGCTGATGGCCTACAACACCTGGCGCACCGTGCAGGCGGCCAAACCGGCTGAAATGCAAGCCGCGGCGCAGATGGCCTGAGGAGAACCAAGATGAATCACGAAGTCGTTGAAAAAAATATCGGCCTGATGGCCCTGCTGATGGTCCTTGCCGTCAGCATCGGTGGTCTGGTGCAGATCGTGCCGCTGTTCTTCCAGGATGTTGCCAACAATCCGGTGGAAGGCATGCAGCCGCGTACCGCCCTGCAACATGAAGGCCGCGACATCTTCATCCGTGAAGGTTGCGTAGGTTGCCACTCGCAGATGATCCGTCCATTCCGTGCCGAGACCGAGCGTTATGGTCACTACTCGGTAGCCGGTGAAAGCGTCTGGGATCACCCATTCCTGTGGGGTTCCAAGCGTACCGGTCCGGACCTGGCTCGCGTTGGCGGTCGTTACTCAGATGACTGGCACCGTGCCCACCTCTACAACCCGCGCAACGTTGTGCCTGAGTCGATCATGCCGGCGTACCCATGGCTGGTGGAAAACAAGCTGGACGGCAAGGACACCGCCGCCAAGCTGAAAGCCATGCGCACCTTGGGCGTGCCCTACACCGATGCCGACATTGCCGGCGCCCAGGCAGCCGTAGCGGGTAAAACCGAGATGGACGCCATGGTGGCCTACCTGCAATCGCTGGGCACCGCGCTCAAGAACAAAAGGTAAGCGCCATGGACATCGGAACCCTACGCGGCTTAGGCACGTTACTGGTACTCGTCGCATTTATCTGCGTCGTGTTCTGGGCCTACAGCGGCAAACGCAAAGCAGCCTTCGATGAAGCTGCATTGCTGCCATTCGCCGACCAGTCCCTTGTCAAGGCGCCTGCCCAGAAGGCATCTAGGAGTAATAACGTATGAGTACATTCTGGAGTTGGTACGTTAGCGTGCTGACCATCGGCACCCTGCTGGCCTTGCTCTGGCTGGTGTTCGCCACCCGTAAGGGCGAGAAAAAAGGCACCACCGACCAGACCATGGGCCACGCCTTCGACGGCATCGAGGAGTATGACAACCCGCTGCCAAAGTGGTGGTTCATGCTGTTCATCGGCACCATCATCTTCGCCGTTGCCTACTTGGCGCTGTACCCAGGCCTGGGCAACTGGAAAGGTGTACTGCCGGGCTATGAAGGTGGCTGGACCCAGGTCAAGCAGTGGCAGAAGGAAGTGGACAAGGCCGACGCGCAATACGGCCCGATCTACGCCAAGTACGCTGCCATGCCAATTGCCGACGTCGCCAAGGATGAGCAAGCACTGAAAATGGGCGGCCGCCTGTTTTCCACTTACTGCTCGATCTGTCACGGCTCGGACGCCAAGGGCGCTGTCGGCTTCCCCAACCTGAGCGACAGCAACTGGCGTTGGGGCGGCGAGCCCGACACCATCAAGACCACGATCCTGCACGGCCGTATGGCGATTATGCCGGCCTGGGGCAGCATTATTGGCGATGATGGCGTGAAGAACGTCTCTGCCTACGTGCGCAGTTCGCTGGCGGGCTTGCCGCTGCCGGAAGGCAGCAATGCCGACCTGCAAGCCGGGCAAACCATCTTCAACAGCAACTGCATGGCGTGCCACGGTCCGCAAGGCAAAGGCATGCCGATGATGGGTGCACCGGACCTGACCCACCCAGCCGGTTGGATCTATGGTTCGAGCCTGGCGCAACTGCAACAGACCATCCGCTACGGCCGTAACGGCCAGATGCCGGCACAGGACGCTTACCTGGGGAACGATAAGGTTCACCTGCTGGCGGCCTATGTCTTCAGCCTGTCGCAACAAGCCAGCCAAGCGCCGGCAGCAGAGTAACTGCCCGCGATCACTGCGCCTCGATCAGCAGCACAGGTCAAGGCGCAGTTGCAGTAAAGGGTAAAAAGGGCACAAGGATGTGTCTTTCCTACATTTCTCCCCGCTACAGCCGCGACAGAGTGTCGCACCATCTCCGCTCGCCTCGAACAAAGCCTCCGCCTTGGTCTACGCTGCCCACAGTCGCCATTTATCAGGACTGCGCGCCAATCCCCTGTCATTAATGGGGCTACTGGGAGCAACAAAAGCTTCGCCGCAAAACCTCTATTGAGGTTCAAGCCCCTCGCGGCGGGCCTGCAAACCCCGGTCCCGCGGGCCTTGCTGATTGCATTGGCTACCTGCTTTGCCCATACTTGCCGCCGATTTTTGTCCCCAGAAAACTCCATTAACCGTGGAAGCAAAAGCATGACCTCAGCAACCAGTCCGACTGCTTATAACTATAAGGTGGTCCGCCAATTCGCCATTATGACGGTGATTTGGGGGATCGTAGGCATGGGTGTGGGTGTTCTGATCGCCTCACAACTTGTGTGGCCAGAACTCAACCTCGGCCTTCCGTGGACCAGCTTCGGCCGTCTACGTCCTCTGCATACCAACGCGGTGATTTTCGCCTTCGGTGGTTGCGCCTTGTTCGCTACTTCTTATTACGTGGTGCAACGCACCTCGCAAGCCCGCCTGATCTCCGATGGTCTGGCTGCCTTCACCTTCTGGGGTTGGCAAGCCGTGATTGTCCTGGCGGCGATCACCCTGCCACTCGGCTACACCTCCTCCAAGGAGTACGCCGAACTGGAATGGCCGATCGACATCCTGATCACGCTGGTCTGGGTAAGCTACGCGATCGTGTTCTTCGGCACTGTGGTTAAACGCAAGGTCAAGCACGTCTATGTAGGCAACTGGTTCTTCGGTGGCTTTATCCTCACCGTGGCCCTGCTGCACCTGGTCAACAACATGGAACTGCCGGTTGGCATGTTCAAGTCCTACTCGATCTACGCCGGTGCTACCGACGCCATGATCCAGTGGTGGTATGGCCACAACGCCGTAGGCTTCTTCCTGACTGCAGGCTTCCTGGGGATGATGTACTACTTCGTACCCAAGCAGGCTGGCCGTCCGATCTACTCGTACCGCCTGTCGATCGTGCACTTCTGGGCACTGATCACCGTTTACATCTGGGCTGGTCCCCACCACCTGCACTACACCGCGCTGCCGGATTGGGCGCAGTCGCTGGGTATGGCGATGTCCCTGATTCTGCTGGCTCCGAGCTGGGGCGGCATGATCAACGGCATGATGACCCTCTCGGGCGCCTGGCATAAGCTGCGCAGCGACCCGATCCTGCGCTTCCTGGTCGTGTCTCTGGCGTTCTACGGCATGTCGACCTTCGAAGGTCCGATGATGGCAATCAAGACCGTCAACGCCCTGTCGCACTACACCGACTGGACCATCGGCCACGTACACGCCGGTGCTTTGGGCTGGGTTGCCATGGTATCGATCGGTTCGCTGTACCACCTGATCCCGAAAGTCTTTGCTCGCGATCAGATGCACAGCGTCGCCCTGATCAACGCGCACTTCTGGCTCGCCACCATCGGCACCGTGTTGTACATCGCCTCGATGTGGGTCAACGGTATCGCTCAGGGTCTGATGTGGCGTGCAGTCAACGAAGACGGCACCCTCACCTACTCCTTCGTCGAAGCACTGGAAGCCAGCCACCCAGGTTTCCTGGTCCGCGCAATCGGCGGCAGCTTCTTCCTCTTCGGCATGCTGCTGATGGCCTACAACACCTGGCGCACCGTACGTGCGGCCGACCCGGTTGCCATGCAATCCGCGGCTCAGATGGCCTAAGGAGAACCTAGATGAATCACGAAGTCGTAGAAAAGAACATCGGCCTGATGGCCCTGTTCATGGTCCTGGCCGTCAGCATCGGCGGCCTGGTACAGATCGTTCCGCTGTTTTTCCAGGGCGTGACCAACACCCCCGTGGAAGGCATGAAGCCACGTACCGCCCTGCAACATGAAGGCCGCGACATCTTCATCCGTGAAGGTTGCGTAGGTTGCCACTCGCAGATGATCCGTCCATTCCGTGCAGAGACCGAGCGTTATGGTCACTACTCGGTAGCCGGTGAAAGCGTCTGGGATCACCCGTTCCTGTGGGGTTCCAAGCGTACCGGTCCGGATCTGGCCCGCGTTGGCGGTCGTTACTCCGATGACTGGCACCGTGCTCACCTGTACAACCCGCGCAACGTCGTGCCTGAGTCGATCATGCCGGCATACCCGTGGCTGGTAGAGAACAAGCTGGACGGCGAAAACACTGCCACCAAGCTTGCAGCCATGCGCACCTTGGGTGTGCCGTACACCGACGCCGACATTGCTGGCGCTAAAGATGCGGTCAAAGGCAAGACTGAAATGGACGCCCTGGTGGCGTACCTGCAGTCCCTTGGCACCGCCATCACGAACAAACGGTAACGCTGATGGATATCGGGACTCTCCGTGGCCTTGGCACTCTGCTGGTACTGGTTGCATTTATCAGCGTGGTGATCTGGGCCTACAACAGCAAGCGCAAGAGCAGCTTCGATGAAGCTGCCAACCTGCCCTTTGCCGACGATATCGCTGCAAAAAAGCGTGAAGAACAAGCTTCCGGGAGCAAGAACGAATGACCACTTTTTGGAGTTGGTACGTCACACTACTGACCAGCGGCACCATCTTGGGGCTGATCTGGCTGGTGCTTTCCACCCGTAAAGGGCAGCGCCCAGACACAACCGAAGAAACCGTTGGCCATGCCTTCGACGGCATTGAAGAATTCGACAACCCGCTGCCCAAGTGGTGGTTCATGTTGTTCATTCTGACCATCGTGTTCGCCATCGGTTACCTCGTGCTCTACCCGGGCATGGGCAACTGGAAAGGCCTGCTGCCAGGCTACGAAGGCGGCTGGACCGGTGTTGCGCAGTGGGAAAAGGAAATGGCCAAGGCCGACGCTCAGTACGGCCCGATCTACGCCAAATACGCCGCGATGCCGATTACCGAAGTCGCAGCCGATGAAAAAGCGTTGAAAATGGGCGGCCGCCTGTTTGCCTCCAACTGCTCCGTTTGCCACGGTTCGGATGCCAAGGGTGCCTATGGCTTCCCGAATCTGACCGACAACGAATGGCGCTGGGGCGGCGAACCGGAAACCATCAAGACCACCCTGCTCGCTGGCCGTCACGCCGTGATGCCGGCGTGGGCTGAAGTGATCGGTGAAAGCGGCGTGAAGAATGTTTCCGCTTACGTGCTGACCGAACTGGCTGGCCGCAAGCTGCCGGAAGAGGCCAAGGCCGACATCGAAGCAGGCAAGAAGATTTTCGCCACCAACTGTGTTGCCTGCCACGGCCCACAGGGTAAAGGTGTAGCCGCAATGGGCGCGCCAAACCTGACCAATCCGTCGGCGTTTATCTACGGCACCAGCTTCACCCAGCTGCAACAGACCATCCGTTATGGTCGCCAGGGCGTAATGCCGAGCCAGGAAGCATTCCTCGGCAACGACAAAGTGCACCTGCTGGCAGCGTACGTGTACAGCCTCTCGCACGCGGAAAAAGACGCCCAATAAGCGTTTGCAGGCGAGAAGTATTGAGCGGCGTCAGGGCTTCCCTGGCGCCGTTTTGCTTTAATCAGTCTGTAAGCGCACAAGACGCGGGCGACCATAGGTCGCACCCATGTCTGTATGCAGGGGGGAGTATCATAACCCTGCACGCAAGTGCTCCTGACCGCGACCCGCATGAATGGGCCGAGGCATCCCTCCACTGCCGTGGTATGCACCGATGAGCGAACAGATTCCTGTCAAAAATGTCACCCCCGCACCGGCCAAGGACAACAACACCGTTGACCTCTATGCCAGTCGCGGCACCATCTACACCCGCGCCTTTACTGGCCTGTTTCGCAACGTGCGAATGGCGGGCGGCGCCTGGTTGTTTATTTTGTATTTCGGCACCGTCTGGCTGAACTGGGGCGACCGCCAGGCCGTCTGGTGGGATCTGCCCGGACGCAAGTTCTACATTTTCGGCGCCACCTTCTGGCCACAGGATTTCGTCCTGCTGTCCTGGCTGCTGATCATCTGTGCCTTCGGCCTGTTTTTTATTACGGTTTTTGCCGGTCGCGTGTGGTGCGGTTACACCTGCCCACAAAGCGTCTGGACGTGGATTTTCATGTGGTGCGAGAAAGTCACCGAGGGTGACCGCAACCAGCGGATGAAACTCGACAAAGCGCCCATGAGCAAAGAGAAGCTGCTGCGCAAAGTAGCCAAGCACAGCCTCTGGCTGCTGATCGGCCTGGCCACCGGCCTGACCTTCGTCGGCTACTTCGCCCCTATTCGTGAGCTGCTCGGCCAATTGATGGATGGCACGGCTGATGGCTGGGCCTATTTCTGGATCGGCCTGTTCACCCTCGGCACCTACGGCAATGCCGGCTGGCTGCGTGAGCAGGTGTGCATCTACATGTGCCCCTATGCGCGTTTCCAGAGTGTGATGTTCGACAAGGACACCCTGATCGTCTCCTACGACCCGCGTCGCGGCGAACACCGTGGCCCGCGCAAGAAGACCGCCGACTACAAGGCTCAAGGTCTGGGTGACTGCATCGACTGCACCATGTGCGTCCAGGTCTGCCCTACCGGTATCGACATCCGTGACGGTCTGCAGATCGAATGCATCGGCTGCGCCGCCTGCATCGACGCCTGCGACAGCATCATGGAGAAGATGGATTACCCCAAAGGCCTGATCAGCTACACCACCGAGCACAACCTGTCGGGACAAAAGACCCACCTGCTGCGCCCACGCCTGATCGGCTACGCCATCGCCCTGACCGTGATGATGATCTGCTTCGCCTACGCCGTGGCTGTGCGCCCGCTGGTGCAACTGGACGTTATCAAGGACCGCGTGCTGTACCGTGAAAATGAGCAAGGCCGGATCGAGAACGTCTACACCCTCAAGGTGATGAACAAGGACCAAGTCGACCACCGCTACCTGATCGAAATCCGCGGCATCGATGGCCTGGTCTTTGAAGGTAAACACGAGGTAACAGCTGCGGCCGGTGAAATTCTTTCCCTGCCGGTAGAATTGTCCATCGAACCGGAGAAGCTGCCCTCTAGCGCCAACGAGATCTTCTTCAGCGTTCGGGCCATCGACAACCCCGACATCACCAAAGAAGCTGACAGCCGCTTTATCGGCCCCAGCGTTCGCTGACCCCTAGGATGCCCATGCACACAGATACTCCTATTGAACCCTGGTACAAGCAGTTCTGGCCCTGGTTCATCATCGGCATCCTGGCGTTTGCCGTGGTCCTGGGCCTGTCGCTGCTGACCATCGCGATCCAGAAAGGCGACAGCCTGGTCGTGGACAACTACTACGACGCCGGCAAAGGCATCAACACCGCTTTGGACCGGGAAAAACTGGCCAAACAGCTGCAGATGACCGGCACCCTGACCCTCAATGATGAAACTGGGGTGGCGCAGCTGGAGCTCAACGGCTTCAGCCGCCCACAGCAGCTGACCCTCAATCTGATCTCGCCAACCCAGCCGGAAAAGGACCGCCGTATCGTCCTGCAACCGGCAGAAGGCAAGCTGTACCGCGGCATGATGCTGGACAGCGTGCAGGGTCGGCGTTTTGTCGAAATCATTGGTCAGGAAGGCGGCAAGGACTGGCGCCTGTTCGAGGAACAAACCCTGGTGACCGGCACCCCGGTGCAATTGGGCCAGTGACCGCGTTCTAAATGGCCAGTCCAACTCCCTGCTACCACTGTGGCCTACCGGTTCCTGCCGGTGGGCGCTTTCAGGTCCGCGTTCTCGGTGAGACGCGGGCCATGTGTTGTCCGGGCTGCCAGGCCGTGGCCGAGGCCATTGTCGCTGGCGGGCTAGAAAGCTATTACCAGCACCGCAGCGAAACCTCAGCCAACCCCGAAGCCCTGCCCAAAGCCCTCAGCGATGAGTTGGCGCTTTATGACCGCAGAGATGTCCAGCAAGCCTTCGTCCAGCACAGTGGCGCGCAAGCCAGTACCTGCCTGCTGATCGAAGGCATCAGCTGCGCCGCCTGTGGCTGGCTGATTGAGAAACACCTGCGCGAACTCAACAGCATCAGTGCGGCCAATCTCAACCTGTCTAACCACCGGTTGTACCTGAGCTGGGATGACAGCCAGTTGGCGCTTAGCCAGATTCTCCAAGCCCTGCGCAGCATTGGCTACGCCGCTCACCCCTATCAGGCCGACCAGGCGGTGGAGCAACTGGCCCAGGAAAATCGCCGCGCCCTGCGCCAGCTGGGTGTCGCCGGCATGCTGTGGATGCAGGTGATGATGGCCAGCATGGCCACCTGGCCGGAGTTCAACCTCGATCTGTCCAGTGATCTGGACCGCATCCTGCGCTGGGTCAGCCTGTTTCTAACCACGCCCATCGTCTTCTACTGCTGTGGCGACTTTTTCAAGGGTGCCCTGCGCGACCTACGCACTCGCCACCTGACCATGGACGTGTCGGTGTCCCTGGCCATCGGCGGCGCCTATGTGGCCGGCATCTGGTCGACGGTCAATCAACATGGCGAACTGTATTTCGATGCCGTCGGCATGTTTGCCCTGTTCCTGCTGGCCGGCCGCTACCTGGAGCGCCGCGCCCGCGAGCGCACGGCCGCCGCCACCGCTCAGTTGGTCAGCCTGTTACCGGCCTCCTGCCTACGCCTGGACGAACAGGGCCAAAGCCAGCGCATCCTGCTCAGCGAACTGCAGCTGGGCGAACACATTCTGGTTCCGCCGGGTGCCTTGCTGCCCGCAGACGGGCGCATCCTCAGCGGCCAGTCGAGCATCGACGAGTCGCTGCTGACCGGCGAATACCTGCCACTGCCGCGCCAGGTTGGCGATCAGGTCACGGCCGGCACCCTCAACGTCGAAGGCCCGTTGACCGTGGTCGTCGAAGCCCTGGGCAACGACACGCGCCTGTCAGCCATCGTCCGCCTGCTGGAACGCGCCCAGGCGGAAAAACCCCGCCTGGCCCAGCTGGCTGATCAGGTTGCCCAATGGTTCCTGCTGATCGTGCTGGTTACCGCCGCCGGGGTGGGCCTGGTCTGGTGGCAACTGGACCCCGACCGCGCCTTCTGGATCGTCCTCGCCCTGCTGGTCGCCACCTGCCCCTGCGCCCTGTCGCTGGCCACGCCGACCGCCCTTACCGCCGCCACCGGCAGCTTGCACAAACTCGGCCTGCTGCTGACCCGCGGCCATGTGCTCGACGGCCTGAACCAGATCGATACGGTGATCTTCGACAAGACCGGCACCCTCACCGAAGGCCGCCTGACCCTGCGCGAAATCCAACCCCTGGGCGCAAATTCGGCTGACCACTGCCTGGGCCTGGCCGCCGCCCTGGAAAATCGCTCCGAGCACCCCATTGCCCGCGCCTTTGGCCGTGCGCCCTGGGCTGCCGAACAAGTCGACAGCCACCCCGGTCTGGGTCTTGAAGGCGTGGTCAATGGCCAGCGCCTGCGCATCGGCCAACCGGCCTTCGTCGCAGCCATGAGTAACACACCGGCGCCGGCGATTCCCGGTGACCAGGGGCAGTGGTTATTGCTCGGCGACGAGCATGCCCCGCTCGCCTGGCTGGTACTCGATGACCGTTTGCGCAGCGATGCCCCAGCCCTGATCGATGCCTGCCGTGAGCGTGGTTGGCAGATCCTGCTGCTGTCCGGTGACAGCTCGCCGATGGTGGCGCAAGTGGCCGCCGAGCTAGGCATCCACGATGCCCGCAGCGGCCTGACCCCGGCCGACAAACTCGCCGCCTTACAGCAGCTGCACAGCCAAGGGCGCCGGGTATTGATGCTCGGTGACGGGGTTAACGACGTGCCGGTGCTGGCCGCTGCTGATATCAGCGTGGCCATGGGCTCGGCCACAGACCTGGCGAAAACCAGCGCTGATGCGGTCCTCCTGTCCAATCGCCTAGACAGTCTGGTGCAAGCCTTCGCCCTGGCCCGCCGCACACGCCGCATTATCGTCGAGAATCTGGCCTGGGCCTGCCTGTACAATGGCCTGATTCTGCCGTTTGCCGCACTCGGCTGGGTGACGCCGATCTGGGCCGCCCTGGGCATGTCGCTCAGCTCCCTACTGGTGGTGCTGAACGCCCTGCGCCTGACCCGCACACCGGCAGCGCCGCTCGCTCATTCCCAGGCGCAGACAGCCTAAGCCCGCGCCGCACGAGGTTTCCATGCCCGCTCTCTACGTCATGATCCCCATCGCCATCGTCATCGTCGCCCTGGCCATCTGGCTGTTCTTCTGGGCCGTGGACAGCGGCCAGTACGACGACATGGACGGCCCTGCCCACAGCATTCTGTTTGACGACGAAGACCCCCAGCACCAGGCTGGCGTCGACGAAGCGGCAGGCAAGCACCACGATCAGGATGGCCCGCGTGGCTGATCTGCTCCCGCTGCTGATTTCGGCCCTGATCCTCGGCCTGCTCGGCGGCGGCCACTGCCTGGGCATGTGTGGCGGTCTGATGGGCGCCCTGACCCTGGCCATTCCACCCGAGCAACGCGGGCGCCGCTTGCAGTTGCTGCTGGCTTACAACCTTGGGCGCATTCTCAGTTATGCCAGCGCTGGCTTGCTCTTTGGTCTGGCCGGCTGGGCCGTGGCCAGCAGCCCGGCGGCCATACTGTTGCGCATCGTCGCTGGCCTGCTGCTGATCAGCATGGGCCTGTACCTGGGTGGGTGGTGGAGTGGCCTTACCCGCATCGAAGCCCTCGGCCGCGGCCTGTGGCGGCATATTCAGCCTGTGGCCAGTCGTTTGTTGCCCGTCTCCAGCCTGCCCCGCGCCCTGCTGCTGGGTGCCCTGTGGGGCTGGCTGCCCTGCGGCCTGGTCTACAGCACCCTGCTGTGGGCCGCCAGTCAGGGCGATGCCCTCGACAGCGGGTTGCTGATGCTGGCCTTCGGTCTTGGCACCTGGCCGGTATTGCTGGCCACCGGCATGGCCGCCGAACGCCTGACTGCTGTGCTGCGCCGTCGCGGCATACGCATGGCCGGTGGCCTGTTGGTGATCCTGTTTGGCCTGTGGACCCTGCCCGGCCCCCATCAGGCCTGGCTGATGGGCCACTAACCGCCACACCGCGTGCCCCAGCCGGCAGCGGTATGATCCAAGTCAAGACCCATCAGGCCCAGCCTGCTTAGACTCCCCGGCACTGCTTGCCCAACCGGGGACCGTCCGCATGCTCGACGCTATTCGCTGGGATACTGACCTGATTCGTCGTTACGATCAGGCTGGCCCACGCTACACCTCCTACCCGACCGCCGTGCAATTTCACGACGGCATCGGCTCGTTCGACCTGTTGCATGCCCTGCGCGATAGCCGCAAAGCCCAGCGGCCATTGTCGCTGTATGTGCATGTGCCGTTCTGCGCCAACATTTGCTACTACTGCGCCTGCAACAAGGTCATTACCAAGGATCGCGGCCGTGCCCTGCCGTACCTGGAGCGCCTGGAAAAAGAAATCGAGCTGATCAGTTGCCACCTCGATCCTAAACAGCAGGTCGAACAACTGCATTTCGGCGGCGGCACCCCGACCTTCCTCAGCCACGACGAGCTGCGCCGGCTGATGGCCAAGTTGCGCAAGCACTTCAATCTGCTGGATGACGACTCCGGCGACTACGGCATCGAGATCGACCCCCGCGAAGCCGACTGGTCGACCATGGGCCTGCTGCGTGAACTTGGCTTCAACCGCGTCAGCCTCGGCGTGCAAGACCTTGACCCGGCGGTGCAGCAAGCGGTCAACCGCCTGCAAACCCTGGAGCAGACCCGCGCCATCGTCGAGGCCGCGCGCACCCTGCAATTCCGCTCGGTGAATATCGATCTGATCTATGGCCTGCCCAAGCAGACGCCGGAAAACTTTGCCCGCACCGTCGACGCCGTGATTGCCCTGCAGCCCGATCGCCTGTCGGTGTTCAACTATGCACACCTGCCGGAACGCTTCCTGCCGCAGCGGCGCATCAATGCCAGCGACCTGCCAGTCCCGGCCGACAAGCTGATGATGTTGCAAAACAGCATCGAGCAACTGACCGCCGCCGGCTACCGCTACATCGGCATGGACCACTTCGCCCTGCCGGATGACGAACTGGCCAGCGCCCAGGAAGACGGCACCCTGCAGCGCAACTTCCAGGGCTACACCACCCACGGCCATTGTGATCTAGTCGGGCTTGGAGTGTCCTCGATCAGCCAGGTCGGTGACCTCTACAGCCAGAACACCAGCGACCTGGCGCTCTACCAGCAGACCCTGGACAACGACCAGCTGACCACCTGCCGCGGCCTGCAGTGCAATGAGGATGATCGTCTGCGCCGCGCCGTGATCCAGCAGCTGATCTGCGCCTTCAGCCTGGAATTTGCCAGCATCGAGAAGCAGTTCAACATCGACTTTCATCGCTACTTCGCCGACATCTGGCCGCAACTGGAACAGATGGCCAGCGATGGCCTGATCGACCTGAGCGCTACGGGCATCGACATCCGCCCGGCCGGCCGCCTGCTGGCCCGCTCGGTGTGCATGCTGTTTGATCATTACCTGACGGCAATGACCACCCAGCGCTTCTCCAGGGTGATCTAGAGCAGTGGCAAAACCCCGAAATAGACGCGCCGAGCCGGCCGACGCGTTCCTGATTAGTCGAACAGATTGCACAGCCGTCTGGTCCTACTGGAGCGGCTGCGTTACCCTTAGGTGCATTGCCGGCACACACTAAGGAATCGCACATGTCCGAGACCATCAAGGCTCGCTCTCTGCCCCAGGCCCATTGCAAGGATTGCAGCCTCGCCTCGCTGTGCCTGCCACTGGCGCTGAACTCTGAAGACATGGATTCGCTCGACGAAATCGTCAAGCGTGGCCGCCCGCTGAAGAAAGGCGACTTCCTCTTCCGCCAAGGCGATGCCTTCTCTTCAGTCTTCGCGGTGCGCTCCGGCGCGCTGAAGACCTTCAGCGTGACCGATGCCGGCGAAGAACAGATCACCGGTTTCCACCTGCCAAGCGAACTGGTCGGCCTGTCCGGCATGGACAGCGAGCTGTATCCAGTGTCCGCCCAGGCCCTGGAAACCACCTCGGTGTGTGAAATCCCCTTCGAGCGTCTGGACGAACTGGCCCTGCAATTGCCACAACTGCGCCGCCAGCTGATGCGCATCATGAGCCGCGAGATTCGTGACGATCAGCAAATGATGCTGCTGCTGTCGAAAAAGACTGCCGACGAACGCATCGCCACCTTTCTGGTCAACCTCTCGGCGCGCTTCCGTGCCCGCGGTTTTTCTGCCAATCAGTTCCGCTTGGCGATGTCGCGCAACGAGATCGGCAACTACCTGGGCCTGGCGGTAGAAACCGTCTCGCGAGTGTTCACCCGCTTCCAGCAAAATGGTTTGCTGGCTGCCGAAGGCAAGGAAGTGGAAATCACCAACTCGATCGAGCTGTGCGCCCTGGCGGGTGGCAACCTCGACGGCTGAAACCTGCGCCAACGGGTCTGCGCCCTGCAGACCCGTGCTGTACATACCCCCGCAACGCCTCTTTACCCCGCTTGGCCCACTCTCGCTCAACCCCAACCTGCGCTAAAGCCATCCTTGCGCCCGTCGAAAGTTGGCCCGCTTTAGGCGCATTTGGCCACATTTGACCTCGCAGCAATCGCCTGCAAATCCAATAGTAGTGAGCAGCGGTCGGGCCCCTTCAAGGCAGCCGACCAGCCCATAACAATCAAGGTCGCGCACCGTCTGCGACCCTTACTACCGAGGACTTTGCCATGTCGACCAGCGCAGCCCCTGCCCCCCAGGCCAGCTTCCCCGTCCGCCGAATGGATTTCAGTTTTGCCGACAGCCAGAAATACTGGTGGAGCGGCAACCCGTTCATGACTCAGTTCATGAACAACCTGTCGTCCCTGTTTCCCTATGGGGAGAAGTTCTTTGTCGACAGCGTGCGCGGCGTGCGCGAACAGATCAAAGACCCGCAACTGCAAAAAGATATCAGCGCCTTTATTGGCCAAGAGGCCATGCACTCCAAGGAGCATGCGACCTACAACGAATACGCCGAGGCCCACGGGATCGACCTGCGCACCCTGGAACTGCGCATCAAGGTGCTGCTGGAGTGGATCACCAAGTTCACCACTAAAAAACAGCGCCTGGCCGCCACCTGCGCCCTCGAGCACTTCACCGCGACCATGGCTGAACAACTGCTGCTGCGCGAAGACCTGACTACCCAGATCGACGACGAGAAGATGTACAAACTCTGGCTGTGGCACGCCATCGAGGAAAACGAGCACAAATCGGTGGCCTACGATGCCTACCAGGCCACCGGCGGCGGTTACTGGGTGCGCACCATCACCATGGCCCTGAGCACCGTGATGTTTATCGGCGTGATCGCCTGGTTTCAGGTCGACCTGCTGCGCAAGGATGGCCAGTTGTTCAACTGGAAGAGCTGGGGCTACGGCCTGAAAACCCTGTTTGGCCCGCGCAACGGCTATCTCACCGGCCTGATCGTGCCGTACCTGCAGTACTACAAGCCGGGCTTCCACCCCGCCCAGCAAGACACTCTGCGTCTGGAACAACGCTGGCGCACCCGCCTGGGCTTCGACGGCTAAGCAATAAACACCTGAACCTCCGCAGGGCTGCGCAACGCAGCCCTGCGGCTGCAGCCCCCACCACACAGTCCCCCCTGCGACAGAACATCCCTGTGACACCACGCCACGGCACCCCCTGCCAATTTCTCTGCTTCAATACTGGTACCCGTATGCACAAGCGCTGTGCACACTCAAGGTCACCCGCATGCAAGCACCACCCAAATCCCCCTGGCGCATCCCTCTGGTCCGTGAACTGGCCGCGATCCTGCTGATCAAGCTGGTGTTGCTGCTGGTGATCAAACACATCTGGTTCGACGCGCCGACGGTACCAGCGAATGGCACCGCCCAGGTCGCTGCCCACTTGCTCCGCCCTGCCGCCACCCCGCCTACGCCTGCCATTGAGGAGACCCCGAGATGATCTCGGAAACCGTCGTCGACCTATCCCGTCTGCAATTTGCCATGACGGCCATGTACCACTTCCTGTTCGTGCCGCTGACCCTCGGGCTGGCGTTTATCCTGGCGATCATGGAGTCGGTGTATGTCATCACCGGCAAGCAGGTCTACAAGGACATGGTCAAGTTCTGGGGCAAGCTGTTCGGCATCAACTTTGCCCTGGGCGTAACCACCGGCCTAACCATGGAGTTCCAGTTCGGCACCAACTGGGCCTACTACAGCCACTATGTCGGCGACATCTTCGGCGCGCCATTGGCCATCGAAGGGCTGATGGCGTTCTTCCTCGAGTCGACCTTTATCGGCCTGTTCTTCTTCGGCTGGGATCGCCTCACCAAGGTGCAACACCTGGCCGTGACCTGGCTGGTGGCCATCGGTTCGAACATGTCGGCGCTGTGGATTCTGATCGCCAACGGCTGGATGCAGAACCCGGTGGGCGCCGAATTCAACTTTGAAACCATGCGCATGGAGCTGACCAGCTTCAGTGCCCTGTTGTTCAACCCGGTAGCCCAGGTCAAGTTTGTGCACACCGTGGCCGCCGGCTATGTGACCGGCGCCGTATTCGTCCTGGCGATCTCCAGCTGGTACCTGCTCAAGGGCCGCGACCTGGGTTTTGCCCGCCGCTCATTTGCGATTGCGTCGGCGTTTGGCATGGCTTCGATCCTCTCGGTGATCATCCTTGGCGACGAATCCGGCTATGAGATCGGCGACGTGCAAAAGACCAAGCTGGCCGCCATCGAAGCTGAGTGGCACACCGAACCTGCCCCCGCTGCCTTCACGCTGTTTGGTCTGCCTAACCAGGCTGAGCAACGCACGGACTACGCGGTAAAAATCCCCTACGTGATGGGCATCATCGCCACCCGCTCCCTGGACACCGAAGTCACCGGCATCAAGGACCTGATCAAGCAGCACGAAGTGCGCATCCGCAACGGCATCAAGGCTTATGCCCTGCTGGAGAAGCTGCGCAGCGGCGAGAAAACCGCGGAGAACCTCGCTGCCTTCAATCAGCACAAACAAGACCTCGGCTACGGCCTGCTGCTGAAGAAGTACACCCCGGCGGTCGTCGACGCCAGCGAAGCGCAAATCAAGCAGGCTGCCCTGGACACCATTCCCAATGTGGCCACGGTGTTCTGGAGTTTCCGCCTGATGGTGGCCTCGGGCTTCTTGATGCTTGGGCTGTTTGCCTGCGCCTTCTGGGCCTCGGCACGCAAGAACGAAGAGCAAAAGCGCTGGCTGTTGAAGTGGGCCCTGTTCAGCCTGCCGCTGCCCTGGATTGCCGCGCAAACCGGCTGGCTGGTAGCCGAGCACGGCCGTCAGCCCTGGTCGATTGCTGAGGTACTGCCGGTGCATCTGTCCACGTCCACCATCAGCGCCGCCGATGTTTGGGGTTCGCTGTTGGCGCTGCTGGCCTTCTACAGCGTGCTGCTGGTGATCGAGATGTACCTGATGATCAAGTTCGCCCGCTTGGGACCAAGCAGCCTGCACACCGGCCGTTATCACTTCGAACAGCAGCCTGCCTGAGGAGAGAACCATGTTTGATTACGAAAGCCTCAAGCTGATCTGGTGGGTACTGGTCGGCGTCTTGCTGATCGGCTTTGCCCTGACCGACGGTTTCGACCTTGGCGCCGCCGCCCTGATGCCCTTTGTCGGCAAGACCGACAGCGAACGACGGGTGGTGATCAACACCATCGCCCCGCACTGGGATGGCAACCAGGTCTGGTTGATCACCGCTGGCGGCGCGCTGTTTGCCGCCTGGCCACTGGTGTATGCCGCCTCCTTCTCCGGTTTTTACTGGGCCATGTTGCTGGTGTTGTTCGCACTGTTTGTGCGCCCGGTAGGTTTTGACTACCGCAGCAAACTGGACGACCCACGCTGGCGTCAGGCCTGGGACTGGGGTCTGTTCGTGGGCGGCCTGGTACCGGCCCTGGTGTTTGGCGTGGCCTTCGGCAACCTGTTGCTGGGCGTGCCGTTCGAGTTGGACAGCACCCTGCGCAGCAGCTATCAGGGCAATTTCTGGCAGTTGCTCAGCCCCTTTGGCCTGCTCGCCGGCCTGGTCAGCTTGAGTATGTTGCTGTTGCACGGCGGCACCTGGCTGATGATGCGTACCGACGGCGACGTGGCCCGGCGCAGTCGCCGCGCGGTGCAGCTGTTTGCTGTGCTGTTTCTGCTGTGTTTCAGCGGCGCCGGCCTCTGGCTGTGGCTGGGCAATATTCAGGGACTGGTCATCAGCTCCGGCTTCGATGCCAATGCTGGCCTCAACCCGCTAAGCAAAAGCGTCGTCACGGGCAACCCCGGTTGGCTGGCCAACTACACCACCTACCCACTGAGCCAACTGGCACCGCTCGGCGGCATTCTCGGTGCTCTGCTGGCGTTGGCTGCAGCCTCAGGCCAGCGCGCCGGACTGGCTTTTGTCGGCTCCAGCCTGGCCATCACCGGCACCCTGTGCACCGCCGGTTTTGCCCTGTTCCCGTTCATCATGCCCTCCAGCATCGACGCGGCCTCAAGCCTGACCGTGTGGGATGCGGTATCCAGCCACAAGACCCTGGGCATCATGCTGGTCGCCGCCTGCATCTTTATTCCGCTGATCCTCTGCTACACGCTGTGGGGCTACGTGAAGATGTGGGGCAAGGTCACCACCGCACAGATCGAAGGCAATAGCCACGGGCTGTACTGATCGCAGATTGATTGAGGGTTACGCACATGTGGTATTTCACCTGGATTCTCGGCGTATTGCTCGCCTGCAGCTTTGGCATCATCAACGCCTTGTGGTTGGAGGCCACCCAGGACCTGGACAAGGAGCCGTCGGTTGACGACTGACCCCCGCCACTGGCTGCACAGCGGCTGGTCACGCAGCCTGTCTTTGCTGCTGGCCAGCCCGCTGGCCTTGCTGCTGCTGATTCACCCCGCCGCCATGCTGGATGCCAACGGCCACTACAGCCACAACTTGCTGATGCTAGTGATGCTTGGGGTGGCAGGCGGCTTCGTCCATGGCGTGGGGTTTATCCCCCACGCCTGGTATTGGCGCGCAGTGTTTGGTCCGATGCTGGCCTGGCCTTTGCTGTTCCTGGGCTATGGCTTATTGCTGCGGGCGCAGCAGCTATGCCCCGCCTGGCTGTGTGCCTGACCCGGCGCCACCGCCCCTCTAACATCACGCCGATTAACTTTCCGGCAGTTGCAATAAACCAAGGCTCTGCAGCACAGCAGCACCGGTAAATTGCATGATGATCTGCTCTTCGGCCAGCGCCCTTATCGCCATTTTGCGTTCTGGTTGGGCAAGGTAATCGAGCGCCTGGTTAAACAGACCATGACTGACCAGGGCAGAAATCTGCCGCACCTTGCCTTGATCAAGGTTGTCTGGCAGCAGATTAAACTCAAGCAAGTCGATCGCCATGTCCTCGGCGAACTCATCCATCACCTTGACCAGCGCCTGGCGTAACACGGGTGATGAGCCATGCAGCTCGCGCACGCCAATGATGAATACGCTGGGGTGCTGATCAACAAAATCGAAGAACAACTGCACGGTTTCGTGGGTCACCCGCCGGCCACGCTGCAGATCAATGCCGAACAACTGCGGCTGGCGCAACAGATCACAACAGGCCGCCCGCGCCGCAGCCTCACGGCGCAGGTCCCGTAACGGCTGGCGCAGCTGGCTGGAAATATCGTCGATCAGGGCCATACCCAGGTCATCGACATCGCGGAAATGCCGGTAAAACGTATTGGGGTTCAAGCCCGCCTCACGGGCCAGCTCGCGCAAACCAATGCTGCTCAGGCTGCGGCTGGTTGAACTCAAACGCAGTGCCGCGGCCATCAACTGGCGCTTGCCCGGGGCATCAGTGGCTTTGTGATGTGCGGGCACATCGTCTAGTTCTGCGTCCATAACCCTACCTAAAGTTGGCTTGCCGTGAGGCCGCTTGCCGGCAAGTATACACTCGTCTACATTGGTAGACACTTGTATACGCCAGCCATAACGATAACAGGAGTCTGGTCATGAACGCACCTGCAGCCCCCCTGCCCACCCGCCATTGCAAGATTGCCATCATCGGCACCGGATTTTCCGGGCTGGGCATGGCGATTCGTCTTAAGCAGCAAGGCGAGAACGATTTCCTGCTGTTTGAAAAAGAGTCTGGCGTCGGCGGCACCTGGCGCGTCAATCATTACCCGGGCTGCGCTTGCGATGTGCAGTCGCACCTGTACTCGTTCTCGTTTGAGCCCAACCCGAACTGGACGCGCATGTTCGCACCGCAGCCAGAGATCAAAAGCTATCTCGAGGGTTGCTGGAACAAATACGCCCTGCAGGACAAAACCCTGCTCGGCACCGAAATACGCAGCCTGCGCTGGGATGAAAACCGCGAGCTGTGGCTGATCGAAGACGCCAGCGGCCAGCACTTCACCGCTCAATTCGTGGTCTCCGGCATGGGTGCTCTGTCGACCGCCTCGATTCCACAGTTGAATGGCGTCGAAACCTTCAAAGGTGCGATGTTCCACTCCCAGCAGTGGAACCACGATTACGACCTCAAGGGCAAACGCGTGGCGGTGATCGGCACCGGCGCCTCGGCCATTCAGTTCGTGCCAGAACTGCAAAAGCAGGTCGCCCAACTCGACCTCTATCAACGCACCGCGCCGTGGATCATGCCCAAACCGGACCGCGAGATCAGCGCCCGCGAACGCAACCGCTTCCAGCGCCTGCCACTGCTGCAAAAAGCCTGGCGCGGCCTGATCTACGGCCTGCTGGAAAGCCGCGTGATCGGCTTTGCCATGGCCCCGCGGATCATGAAAGTGGCTGAGTGGGTGAGCAAAGGTTTTATCAAACGCTCGATCAAAGACCCGGTACTGCGCGCCAAGGTCACCCCCAATTACCGCATGGGCTGCAAACGCGTACTGATTTCCAACAATTACTACCCGGCGCTGGCCCAGGCCAACGTCAACGTAATCAGCGACGGCATCCGCGAGATCCGCGCCAACAGCATCGTCACCAGCGACGGCCAGGAACGGCCAATCGACGCCATCATCTTCGGCACCGGCTTCACCCCAAGCGACCCATTGCCACGTAACGTGCTGTTTGGCCGCGATGGCGTCGACCTGCTAGACACCTGGCCGGAAGGCCCTGAGGCCTACAAAGGCACCATGACCGCCGGCTTCCCCAACCTGTTCTTCCTCATGGGGCCGAATACCGGGCTGGGGCACAACTCGATGGTGTACATGATCGAGTCGCAGATTCATTACATCCTCGGCGCCCTCAACTTGCTCAACAACCGCCAACTGGCCAGCCTGGAGCCCAAGCGCGAAGCTCAGGACGCCTTCAACGGCAAGATCCAGAACAGCCTGGGCAAAACCGTATGGAATGCCGGCGGCTGCAACAGCTGGTACCTGCACCCGGTCAGCGGCCGCAACTGCACGGTATGGCCGGGCTTCACCTGGCGTTACCGCTTGCTAACCCGTAACTTCGACCCGGCGGCCTACCACTTCAGCCGTTTGCGCCCCGCCCACCCGGCGCAGAAATTCACCATCGCCAGCCAAACCATCACCGAGGTCAGTGCATGAAATCGTTCGAGAATAAAGTTGCCGCCATCACTGGCGCCGGTTCTGGTATCGGCCGCGCCCTGGCCCTCGGGCTGGCGCGCCAGGGTTGCCACGTGGCCCTGTCGGACGTGAACAGCGCCGGCCTCAAGGAAACCGCCGAACTGGTACGCAAGCTCGGGGTCAAGGCCAGCGAGGCCCTGGTCAACGTCGCTGACCGTGACGCGGTGCAAGCCTGGGCCGACCAGGTGATGGCTGAATACGGCCAGGTCAATGCCATCTTCAACAACGCCGGCGTCGCCCAGGGCGGTACCGTGGAAGGCAATGACTACGCCGACTACGAGTGGGTGATGAGCATCAACTTCTGGGGCGTGGTCAACGGCACCAAGGCGTTCCTGCCGTACCTGAAAAGCACTGGTGAGGGCCATATTGTCAACACCTCGAGCATCTTCGGCCTGTTCGCCCAGCCCGGCATGAGCGCCTACAACGCCAGCAAGTTTGCCGTGCGCGGTTTTACCGAATCCCTACGCCAGGAGCTGGACATGGCCGCCTGTGGCGTTTCCGCCAGCTGCGTGCACCCCGGCGGGATCAAGACCAATATCGCCCTGACCGCGCGAATGAACGACAGCCTGGCCAGCGTGACCGGCCAGGACGCCAACCAGGCGCGCCAGCAATTCAATGACCAGTTGCTGCGGACCACCCCGGAGCAGGCCGCAAAGGTCATCATCAATGGCGTACTGGCCAACAAGCGGCGGATTCTGATCGGCGGCGACGCGTACGCCAGCGACCTGATGCAGCGTCTGCTACCGGCCTTGTACCAGCGCCTGGTCGTCGCCTCCATGGGACTGGCGGCGCGGTTTGCGCCAAAGGGCAAAGGCAAGCCGCTGGCCGAATAAACGCAGCTACCGGTAACCAGCAGGCCCCGCAATGCGGGGCCTGCTGCGTTTCAGCGAGCCAACTTAGCTGGCGATCACCGGGCCACCTTTGGCCAGCGCCCGCTGGTAAGCCGGACGTGCCTGCATGCGGGCGTTGTAAGCGCAAATATGCGGATAGCGTGCCGCCTCGGTACCCCGCGACAACAAAGCCTCCACCGCGAAACTCATTTGGAAGTCGGCCATCGACAGTTGCTCGCCGGCAAACCAGGTGTGCTCAGCCAGATGCTGCTCAATAAAGTCGCGGGCACTCTGCAAGTTGGGGTCGATCAGCGTGGCCTGCACCTTGCCGCACAACACACGGGCAATCGGTCGCACGAAAAAGGGCATCGGCTGGGTGGGAATCACCGTGAACACCAGCGTCATCACCAACCAGTTCATCAGCGAGCCTTCGGCATAGTGCATCCAGAAGCGGCACTGGCGGTGTTCTGGCGTACCCAGTGCGGGCTGCAGGCCAGCCAGCTCGGCGCCGGCCAGGTGGCCGTAGGTTTCCACCAGGTATTCGATGATGGCCGCCGACTCGGCCACCACTTCGCCGTCATCGCTGATCACCGGCGACTTGCCCAGCGGGTGCACGGCTTTGAGCTCGGCCGGGGCCAGACGGGTCAGCGGGTTGCGCGCGTAGATTTTCAGCTCATAAGGCACGCCCAGCTCTTCGAGCAGCCAGAGAATACGCTGCGAGCGCGACGTTTGCAGGTGATGGACGATAAGCATGACGACATCCTGGGTGATTTCGCCATGCACAGGCACGGCCAGAGGACCGCGAGCATAAGGACTGTGGCCCGCAGAAGTAAATCAATCCGGCAGCAGCCACGACCTGGCGGCGCCCACTCCAGACCTTTGGTCGGCCTGGCCCACCCCACCCATTCGGAAAACCGAACGTCACCCAGGCCGCTATTCGACATCCCGAACAACCAGACGTCAGACCGCCTCCAAAAGAAAAAAATAACTGTTTATTTTCAATGAGTTAAAAAACAAATCAAAAACAAAACCACTGGCACAGTTTCTGCTCTTAGGTAATCCAGCAAGCGCCAGCGCCTGACTCGACTCAAGCGCCCGGTCGCATTGCCCACACAACAATAAGCCGAGGAACAGACTCATGCGCATCGTCCCCCAATTGCTGGGTGCAGCCATCACCGCTGCCCTGTTGTCGACATCCCTGCAGGCCGCCGAACTCACCGGCACCCTGAAAAAAATCAAGGACAGCGGCACCATCACCCTCGGGCATCGCGATGCCTCGATTCCGTTTTCCTACCTGGGCAATGACCCGCGCCAGCCGGTGGGCTACTCCCACGACCTGCAACTGAAAGCCGTCGAAGCGATCAAGCAGGAGCTGGGCATGCCCGCGCTTAAAGTGCGCTACAACCTGGTCACCTCACAGACCCGTATCCCGCTGGTGCAGAACGGCACCGTGGACCTCGAATGCGGCTCCACCACCAATAACGTCGAGCGCCAACAGCAGGTGGATTTCTCCGTTGGCATTTTCGAGGTCGGCACCCGCCTGCTGACCAAGAAGACCAGCGGCGTCAGCGACTTTGCCGACCTCAAGGGCAAGAACGTGGTGACCACCGCCGGCACTACCTCCGAGCGCCTGCTCAAAGCCATGAACGCCGACCAGCAGATGGGCATGAACATCATCTCGGCCAAGGATCACGGCGAATCCTTCCTGATGCTCGAATCCAGCCGCGCCGTGGCATTTATGATGGATGACGCCCTGCTCTACGGTGAAATGGCCAAAGCCAAGAAGCCCGCCGACTGGGCTGTAGTCGGCACGCCGCAATCCTTCGAAATCTATGGCTGCATGCTGCGCAAGGGCGATCTGGCCTTTAAACAGTTGGTTGACCGCGCCATCAGCAGCACCTTCAGTTCCGGTGATATTCACGCCATCTACGCCACCTGGTTCCAGCAGCCGGTGCCGCCCAAAGGCCTGACCCTGAACTTCCCCATGAGCGCCGAGCTGCAAAAGCTTATCGCCAACCCCACCGACAAGGCTGCCGAACAGCTCTGACGAGGTCCGCGCGACGCCTTCACAAGGGGCGTCAGCGCTGGCCAACCGCGCGGCGTTAACGCGCCGAACGGTCTCCCCCCGAATGAACACCGCGTCCAGTCGCTACCCGTGACTGTGGGCCACTGCGCCCGGCGCCGGTGTTCGCCCTTTGCCTCATCCGATGGAAAACGCCATGAATTACAACTGGGACTGGGCGATGTTTTTCAAGCCCACCGGGATTGGCAGCGAAATCTACCTGGACTGGTTTGTCAGCGGTCTCGGCTGGACCATCGCCATTGCTCTGGCCGCCTGGGTTATCGCCCTCCTGCTGGGTTCGCTACTGGGCGTGCTGCGCACTGTGCCCAACCGCTGGGTGGCCGGCATGGCTACCACCTATGTGGAAATCTTCCGCAACGTGCCGCTGCTGGTGCAGCTGTTTCTTTGGTACTTCCTGGTCCCCGACCTGCTGCCAGAGCCGTTGGAGCTGTGGTTCAAGCAGGACCTCAATCCCGCTACGTCGGCCTACATCAGCGTGGTCGTGTGCCTCGGCCTGTTCACCGCCGCGCGGGTCTGCGAGCAGGTGCGCACGGGCATCCAGGCCCTGCCCAAGGGCCAGCTCGGCGCCGCCCGCGCCATGGGCTTCAAGCTGCCGCAGATCTACGCCTACGTGCTGCTGCCGCAAGCCTACCGGATCATCATTCCGCCGCTGACGTCGGAGTTTCTCAACATCTTCAAGAACTCCTCGGTGGCGTCGCTGATCGGCCTGATGGAGCTGATGGCGCAAACCAAACAGAGCGCCGAATTCAGCGCCAACCTGTTCGAGGCCTTCACCCTGGCCACGCTGATCTACTTCACCCTGAACATGAGCCTGATGCTGCTGATGCGCGTGATTGAACGCCGCGTGGCGGTGCCCGGCCTGCTCGCCGCAGGAGGCAAATAATGGACTTCAGCGCGATAGTGCCGGCCCTGCCCGGCTTGTGGGAAGGCATGCAGATGACCCTGCAACTGATGGCCCTCGGCGTGCTGGGCGGTGTAGTACTGGGCACCCTGCTGGCGCTGATGCGCCTGTCATCCCGGCCGTGGATCGCCAACCTGGCCGGCGCCTACGTCAACTACTTCCGCTCCATTCCGCTGCTGCTGGTGATCACCTGGTTCTACTTCGCCGTGCCGTTCATCCTGCGCTGGATCACTGGCGAAGACACCCCGGTGGGCGCCTTCAGCTCATGCCTGGTGGCGTTTGTGATGTTCGAGGCGGCGTATTTCTGCGAGATCGTCCGGGCCGGCATCCAGGCCATTCCCAAGGGCCAACTGGGCGCTGCCCAAGCCCTGGGCATGAGTTATGGCCAGTGCATGCGCCTGATCATCCTGCCCCAGGCGTTTCGCAAGATGACCCCGTTGTTGCTGCAGCAAAGCATCATTTTGTTCCAGGACACCTCACTGGTGTACACCGTCGGCCTGATGGACTTTCTCAACGCCGCCCGCTCGCGTGGCGACATCATCGGCCAACCCCATGAATTCCTGATCTTCGCCGGTCTGGTGTATTTCGCCATCAGCTTCTCCGCCTCCCTGCTGGTGAAGCATCTGCACAAGAGGTTAGCCGTATGATTTCCATCCAGAACGTCAACAAGTGGTACGGGGATTTCCAGGTGCTGAGCGACTGCAGCACCCAGGTCAACAAGGGTGAAGTGGTGGTGGTGTGCGGCCCGTCCGGCTCCGGCAAATCGACCCTGATCAAGTGCGTTAACGCCCTGGAAGCCTTCCAGCAAGGCGACGTAGTGGTCGACGGCACCTCGATCGCCGACCCTAAAACCGACCTGCCCAAGCTGCGCTCGCGGGTCGGCATGGTGTTCCAGCACTTCGAGCTGTTTCCCCACCTGAGCATCGTCGAAAACCTGACCATCGCGCAGATCAAAGTGCTCGGCCGCAGCCAGGCCGAGGCCACGGAAAAGGGCCTCAAGCTGCTCGACCGCGTTGGCCTGCTGGCCCATGCCCACAAGCACCCTGGCCAACTTTCCGGCGGCCAGCAGCAGCGCGTGGCTATAGCTCGCGCCCTGGCCATGGACCCGATCGTGATGCTGTTCGACGAGCCAACCTCGGCCCTCGACCCGGAGATGGTCAACGAGGTGCTGGATGTCATGGTGCAGTTGGCACAGGAAGGCATGACCATGATGTGCGTCACCCACGAGATGGGCTTTGCGCGCAAGGTCGCCGACCGGGTGATCTTTATGGACCGCGGGCAGATCGTCGAAGACTGCGCCAAGGAGGCGTTCTTCGGCGACGTTTCGGCGCGCTCCGAACGTGCCCAGCAGTTCCTTGCCAAAATCCTCCAGCACTGATGGCGGTCGCGCGACAACGCAGGCTGGGGTGAGCCTGCGATGCCCATCATCTGATCGATGGGTATCGCTGCGCTCAACCCATCCTACGACAGCGGCTTCCCGCCTTGTGCGGGGCGCCGCTCGCCGCGCACAACTGGTCAGCCCAGGATGACTGTGATGCAATGCCCCTCCTCCAGCCTTCGCGCCGTCCCGCCCGCCCTGACCGTGAAACCACGCCTGCTACGTCACCTGCTGCTGACTGTGCTGATGCTCCTGCTGGTGCTCGGCTGCGGCTACGCGGGTTATTTGATCAGCGAAAAATTCGCCATCGCCGCCCTCACCGACAGCGGCGAGCGTCAACTGGGCCTGCACGCCCGCGCGCTGGAAAGCGAAATCAGCACCCACACCTACCTGCCCAGCCTGCTGGAGCTGGAGTCCGGCGTAAGCCAACTGTTGCTCAACCCCAGCGAAGCTCGGCGCCTCAAGGTCAATCGCTACCTCGAAGGCCTCAACCGTCGCAGCGGCAGCCGGGCGATCTTTCTGCTCGATCTCGGCGGCCGCGTGCAGGCCACCAGCAATTGGCGTGACGCCGACAGTTTCCAAGGCGAGGACCTGTCCTTTCGCGCCTATTACCAAGATGCCGTGCAGGGTAAGCCGGGACGCTTCTTCGGCGTCGGCAGCACCACCGGCGAGCCCGGTTATTACCTGGCCCACGGCCTGCGCCAACGCGACAAAATCATCGGCGTGGCGGTGGTCAAGGTGCGCCTCGAACCCATTGAGCAACGCTGGGCCCGCGCCCGCCTGCAGGCGTATGTCAGCGACGAGAACGGCATCATCATCCTCTCCAGCGACCCCGCCTTACGCCTCAAATCCATTCGCCCCTTGAGCGAACAGACCCGCACCCGCCTGGCCAGTAGCCTGCAATACCACTGGACCCGCCTGGACGCGCTGCAACCTCTGGCGCGCCAGCCGCTGGACAGCAACACCGAATTGCTCACCCTGGCGGCCAACACGGCCCAGAACGACCCGACCCAAGCCGTCAGCTACCTGGCCCAAACCCGCCGCCTGGAGGCATCGCCCTGGAGCTTTACCCTGCTCTCGCCGCTGCAGGATGTGCGCCGCCAGGCCATCAGCCAAGGCGTACTGGCTGCAGTGGCGGTGGCCCTGCTGGCCTTTCTGCTGATTGCCTGGAACCAGCGACGCAAGGTCATCACCACCCGCCTGGCGGCCCGTGAAGCGCTGCAGCAAGCCAACGATCACCTGGAGCGCAAGATTGCCGAGCGCACCCGCTCGCTACGTGCCAGCAACGACCGCCTGAAGGCGCAGATTCGTGAACGCCGGCAAGCCGAAGAAACCCTGCGCAAAGCCCAAGACAGCCTGGTGCAGGCGGGCAAACTGGCGGTCATCGGCCAGCTGTCCACCAGCATCGCCCACGAACTCAACCAACCGCTGGCGGCCTTGCGCACCCTGTCCGGCAACACCATGCGCTTCCTCCAGCGCGGCGCCCTGGACACAGTCACCAGCAACCTCGCCACCATTAACCAATTGGTCGACCGCATGGGCCGCATCACCGCCAGCCTGCGCGCCTTCGCCCGCCGCGCCGATGACGGCGGCGAGGCACAACTGGGCAAGGCCATGGACGCGGCGCTGTTTCTCCTCCAGGGTCGCCTGCAACAGACTCCCGTGCAGCTGCACGCCAACTTCGCCGATGCGCGCCTGGCCATCGACCAGACGCGCCTGGAGCAAATTCTGGTCAACCTGTTGGTCAACGCCCTCGACGCCATGCAGGCGCAGCCCGAGCGCCAGCTGTGGCTCAGCGGTCAAGCCGCCGACGGCGTCTATCGCCTGCAGGTGCGCGACAACGGCCCAGGCATTCCACTGGCGTTGCGCAAACATTTGTTCGAGCCCTTTTTCACCACCAAACCGGGCGAGCAAGGCCTCGGGCTGGGCCTGACCTTATCAGCCAGCCTGGCCGTGGCCGCCGCCGGCAGCCTGGCGGTGCAGTATCCTGAGGCAGGCGGCACGGCCTTTGAGCTGTGCCTGCCGCTGGCCACCCCTTCACTCGTCGAGCCCCCTACCGATGCATGAGCCCCTCAGCGTCCTGATCGTCGAAGACGACCCCCATGTACTCCTCGGTTGCCAGCAAGCCCTGAGCCTGGAAGACATTCCCAGCATCGGCGTCGGCAGTGCCGAAGAGGCCCTGCAGCAGATCGGCGATAACTTCGCCGGGATTGTCATCAGCGACATCCGCTTGCCCGGCATCGACGGCTTGCAACTGCTGGCCCAACTCAAGGCCCGCGACCGCAGCCTGCCGGTGGTGTTGATCACCGGCCACGGCGATATCAGCATGGCGGTCGGTGCCATGCGTGATGGCGCCTACGACTTTATGGAAAAACCCTTTTCCCCGGAGCGTTTGGTCGACGTCACCCGCCGGGCCCTCGAACAACGGCGCCTGGCCCGCGAGGTGGCGAAACTGCGCCGCCAGCTCAGCGGCACTCAGGACTTGGCCGAGCGTCTGTTGGGCCGTTCGCCAGCCATGCAGGCGCTGCGCGAGCTGATCGCCAACGTAGCCGACACCTCCGCCAATGTGCTGATCGAGGGTGAAACCGGCACCGGCAAGGAATTAGTCGCGCGCTGCCTGCACGACTTCAGCCGGCGCAAAAGCCAGCAATTCGTCGCCCTCAACTGCGGTGGCCTGCCGGAAAACCTGTTCGAAAGCGAGATTTTCGGCCACGAGGCCAACGCCTTCACCGGCGCCGGCAAACGCCGGATCGGTAAGATCGAGCACGCCAACGGCGGCAGCCTGTTTCTTGATGAAATCGAAAGCATGCCCCTCAGTCTGCAAATCAAGCTGCTGCGGGTACTGCAGGAGCACAGCCTGGAACGTCTCGGCTCGAACCAGAGCGTGAGCGTCGACTGCCGGGTAATTGCCGCCACCAAGGCCGACCTGGATGAACTGGGCAAAGCCGGGCAATTTCGCAGCGACCTGTATTACCGCCTGAACGTGGTCACCCTGGAGCTGCCGCCCCTGCGTGAACGCCGTGAAGATATCCCGCTGTTGTTTGAGCACTTCGCCCAGCAGGCGGCGCTGCGCTTTGACCGCAGCGCCCTTGAGCTCGACCGGCAGAGCCTGGCCAAGTTGCTAGCCCATGACTGGCCGGGCAATGTCCGCGAACTGCGCAACGTCGCCGAACGCTTCGCCCTTGGTTTGCCGCTGTTTAAAAAGGGCGAGCAAGCTCTGGAAAACGCCGGCCCTTCATTCGCCGAGGCGGTCGAAGCGTTCGAGAAGAACCTGCTCAGCAGTGCGCTTGAACGTCATCAGGGCAACCTCAGCCAAGCCAGCGTGGCCCTGGGCATGGCCAAAACCACCCTGTTCGACAAGGTAAAAAAACACGGTCTGCAATAGCCGTAGCGCAGGTCATGTCAGCAAACGCTGCCGTCATACGCTGGCTGATCGACTTCTTCGCCAGCGCCTGTGCGTCGAATTCGTGGCCAGTGGCTTGAGTCAGGAGTGAACGTCGGCGAAATCAGCTGCGCCCATGGGCGCGCTGGATCTGCTTGATGCGCTCGCGGGTTTCCTCATTGGCACCAGGGCCTGCACTCAGGCCGATATCGGCCAGCGCCAACGGCGTGCCCTCTTCATCCTGAAAACACAGCGGCGCCAGCGGCACGCGCGTCTGGCGGTTGACCAGCACCACAGGCGGGCCTTCGGCTTGCGGATACCAGCGGTCACCCCATTGCAGCAGGCTGATGATGACCGCCTGCACCTCACGGCCTTTGGCAGTGAGGTGGTAATCAACGCTGCTGCCCTGGCTGCGTTTTTCCAGAATCTCGTGCTCCAACAGCAGCTTCAGGCGCTTCGACAGAATGCTCTTGGACATCCCGAGATGACGCTGGAACTCATCGAACTTGCAGGTGCCCCACAGCGCCTCGCGGATGATCAGCACGTTCCACCAATCACCCAGCACATCCAGGGCGCGGGCGATCGAGCAATTGCGGTCTTCGAAACACACTCTTTCCATAGGGCTGTCCTGACGGTCGGATGATTCCAGCGGCAAGGCGCTAAAGGCCTTGACAGGTTCTATTATGAAACCTAATGTCGCTCTCAGGTTCCATCATGGAACCAGATACCACAAACGTCAAACCCAAGGAGCAATCACCATGAGCCCACTACTGTCTGTGAGTCTGGCGGCCGCGATCGCCGTCAGTGCTGCCTTTCCCGTTTCGGCGGCACAGCCGCACTGCCTGACCACCGAAATCGAACCCGAATTGATCGACAGCCGTCTGGCGCTCAGCGTTGGCCAGTGCCACCTCGAGGCTGCTGCAGCCGAGCCTGCACAGGCACTGATCCATGCTCAATATGCCTACAGCTGGTTTGCCCAAGCCGAACAACTGCAGGCTGGCAGTGCGACCGGCAACCTCAAGCAGACCCACCAGATGCTCAATGACATTGCCCGGCAAGGCCTCACCCCAGCACTGACCGCACACGTCAGTGGGCAGTGATCTGTTTCTCCATACCCAAGTCGCAACGAGGAAACGTCAATGAATACCGAGCAAAACATGTCCTGTGTCGAGGTGGGCGAACCGCAGCAGTGGATGAACTACCTGTTTGCCCATCCCCTGCTACCAAGGCCAGCCAAGGGCAAGCACTTCCTCAAGGAGGCGCTTGGGCTGAGCGGGATGGAAATCTCCATCAACTCACTGCCCGCTGGCATCGCCATACCGTTCACCCATACCCACAGGCTCAACGAAGAGGTGTATTTCTTTCTCAGCGGCGCCGGCGAGTTTTGCGTGGATGACCGCAGCGTGCCGGTAGGGCCGGGCTCAGTGATCCGGGTGGCACCGGAAGGACAACGCTGTTGGCGCAATACCGGCGACCAGCCACTCAACTACCTGGTGATTCAGGCCCGCCACGGCAGCATGGCATCGAGCGCCATTGAAGATGGCCACGCCACCCCCGGCAATCCATGGCAGTGACGGCTGCGCAGCGGTTATCCGCACGTAGCGTTCAGGCAGGTGTGAATCAGCCCACCTGCCTATCCAGGGCTAGCTTACTTTTGACCGTGCACGCGCAGCCTCTGCCACCGACTGCACACCGCGACTGAACAAGGCCGCCAGTTGCTGCAACACGGCAGCATCACCGTCCTGCACAAGCTGATCCAACTGTTGCTCGATGCGCTGCAGCGAGGTCTCCCCCGGCTGGGAGAATTTCAGGTGTTCTTCAAGGATCTCCGCACCGCTTACCAAGAGGGCAAAGTGCATAACGTTTTCCAGCTCACGTGTATTGCCGGGCCAGCCATAGGTCTCCAAGGCTAATTGCGCCTGCACACTGATCTGCGGGATCGGCAGATCGAGGCGCTGGGCGTACAGGCCGAGGAAGTACTCCGCCATTGGCAGGATATCCGCCGGCCGCTCGCGCAGCAGCGGTAGATCCAGGCGTCCCTCATTGAGGTAGTGATACAGGCGCTGATCAAACTTACCCACCAGCACCGCCTGGGCCAGATCAATACTGGTGGCCGCCACCAGGCGCACATTGACCGGCGTCGGCTGCAGGGCATCGACCCGAGTAACCTCATGGTTTTCCAGGGCAGCCAGCAGCTTGCCTTGCAACGGCAAGGACAGGTCGCCGATTTCATCCAGGTACAAGGTGCCGCCATTGGCCGAGCCAAACCAGCCCGCCCGACTACTGGCGGAGGCGCCACGGCTGCCTGCATGGCCAAACAACTCGGCCTCGGCAAACTGCTTACTGATAGCGCCGCAATTGACCGCCACAAACAGACCAGCCCGCTCACTGCGCTGATGAATCTGCCGCGCCAACAATTCCTTGCCGGTGCCCATATCGCCCTGAATCAGCACTGCAAAACTGGTCGCCGCCAGTTCCTCCAGTTGGTGAAGCAGCCGCTTGGAACGCGGGTCGAAAAACACCAACGCCCGCGCACGAATGCTCAATGGGCTGCGCTCGGCATCGGCGAAACTGAGAAATGCCGGTGATGTTTGAACGTGCTGGCTCATGATCCCTCTCCTAGCACAAGAAATAGGTGAACGGCGCGCTCCCAAATGGGGCAAGCGGCTCAGTAATGTTGAGGTCCCGGTACGACCGGGTAGTTGTTTCAGGCGCGGCGCTTAGCGTGCTGCTCGATCTGACTTTGCAGGCGGAACAGATAGGCGAAACCCTGCTCCCAGTGGCTGAAGCCCGACTTCACGTTGATATGCCCGGCCCCAGGCAGAATGGCGACCTCGCTGCCCCACTGCTGGGCCAACTCAAACACCCGCGGCACCGACGCGGCCGGATCATTGTCCGAGCCCACCACACGAGTAGGAAACGGCAGCGACTGGCGCGGAATCGGCGCAAAACTGCGCAGCGCCTGCGGACAACCCGGACGTTCGACATCGGCCGGCGCCACCAGCAAAGCGCCCCGCACACGCTGCAAGGCATGCCCACTGGCCTGCGCCGCCCAACGCGCGACGGTGATGCAGCCCAGGCTGTGGGCAATCAGAATGGTCGGCGTACTGACCTCAGCCAAACGCCGATCAAGATTGGCGACCCACTGATGCGGATCAGGGTTATCCCAATCGAGCTGCTCGACCCGGCTAGCCGTCGGCAAGCTTTGCTGCCAGTGACTCTGCCAATGGTCTGCGGGTGAGCCCTGCCAGCCCGGCAAAATCAGATAGCGGATAGCTTGGCTGCGCATGACACACCCTCCAGAGACGTTGATGGAGGGAAGTGTAGAGACGGAAAATACTTATTAAAAAGAATAAGAAATTATTTATTTATAACCAAAATAAAATAAACCCATAACCGAAGCCTGATCCAAGCAACCCCTGGATCAAGCCCACGTTTGTAGAGCCACCTAATCAGGGGGTTGGACCGACGGCCGATCAATGCGCGACGCTTAACATCCACGTCCACTACTTGGCTCTCACCGACCACAACTCACTGAAGTTGGTGGTGTAGCTTGGGCTCATCATCTCCCGCCGCATCGCCCACTCTGGCGCTGCCGGCACACCTGCAGGCCGCAACGTGCCCCTGCCCCATTTGCGGTTGATCTGATCAAGCACAGCCATCACCTGCTCGGCGGCGGCCGGTTGGGTGGTGGCGAACATGTCGTCGGTAAACTCGCCGCGCTGACGCAGGTCCAGCAGCATGATTTCGGCTTTGCTGTAGGCGTAACCGTCCCTGAACACATGCTGCAAACCTGCCGTAGCAGCCTTGGTAATCAGGCGGGTGTCATCGGTGGGATAAGGCAGTTCGCAGATAATGCCTTTGGCGTACTTGGCTTCGTCCGGGTTGAACATGCCGGTGCGGATACTCACCCTCACCTGCTTGCACAACGAGCCTTGCTTGCGCAGCTTTTCGCAGGCCCTGGCGGCGTAGGTGGCCACCGCCTCGCGGATGGGGGCAATCGCTTTCAGGCGCTGGCCAAACATTCTACTGCAGCATATTTCCTGCTTGGTGGTCACCGCCTCATCCAGCCCCAGGCATGCGGTGCCGCGCAGTTCGCGGGCGGTTTTCTCGACAATCACGCTAAATAGCTTACGGATCAGCGCCGCATCCGCCTGGGCCAGTTGCCAAGCCGTGGTGATGTTCATGCCCTGCAAATGGGTTGTGAGCTTGCGACCGATGCCCCACACCTCACCCACCGGGGTCACCTTGAGCAGCTTGTCGCGCTTCACGGGATCACGCAGATCCACCACGCCACCAGTCTGCCGGTGCCAGCGCTTGGCAGCATGATTGGCGAGTTTGGCCAGGGTCTTGGTGGTGGCGATGCCCACCCCGGTGGGAATGCCGGTGCTCTGTAAAACTTGGGCACGAATATCCCGACCGAGCTGTTCCAGTGAGCCAGGGATGCCGGTCAAATCGGCGAACGCCTCATCGATGCTGTACACCTCCAGGGCCGGGACCAGGCTTTCGATCACGCTCATCACGCGTTCGCTCATGTCGCCGTAGAGCGCGTAATTGCTGCTAAACGGGACAATGCCCCAGCGCTTGAGGTCGTGTTTGATCTGAAAGTACGGCGCGCCCATTTTCACGTAGGGCTTGGCGTCGGCGGAGCGAGCGATCACGCAGCCATCGTTGTTCGACAGCACCACAATGGGAGTGCGCAGCAGGTCGGGGCGAAACACCCTTTCGCAGCTGGCATAGAAGCTGTTGCAGTCGATCAGCGCGATGGCGGATTCATGCATGGCAGTGGTGACGGCGGATGCTGCCGATGACCACGCCCCAGATCAGCAGCTCGTCGCCCTCCAGAATGTAGCGCGGTGCAAACGTGGGATTCTCCGACTGCAGCACGATCTGCGGGCCATTCTGAATCAAGCGTTTGACGAAGGTGTCGCCATTGATCGCGGCGATCACAATGTCGCGGTGCCGCGCCGGCATGGCCCGGTTGACCACCATCACGTCGCCATCAAAAATACCGATGCCCACCATGCTCTCGCCATCGGCCCGCACCAGGAAGGTGTGTGGCGCGTCGACATCCAGCAGTTGATCCAGCGAAAGTTTTTGTTCCAGATGATCCTGCGCCGGGCTCGGAAAGCCGGCAGGAACGCGGGAGGAAAAAAAGGGCAGCTCAATAACGGAGCTGCCCACGGGGCCGAGGATGGTTGCGGTGGCCATTAGGGGGATGCCTGCAGAATAATACTGTATAGATAAACAGTACAAGTTAAACTCCGCTCGGTCAATTCACGGCGCTGAAAGGCGGCATAATCTCCGCCAACAATCCTGCCGCTCTCCCCGTCCATGTTGCATTGCCCGCCCGGCGAGGCGCTGATACCCGAACCATGCAAACAGCCCCTGACACACCCATGCAATCGCCGCTCGATGCGCGCTTCTATTACCTGTCGAATTTCCAGCAGGCCCTCACCTGGCTGCAGGAGCGCTCTGGCGATTTGCTGAGTAAATCCGAGCACGGGTTCTTGCAGCAGTTCTGGGCCATGGACACGGCAGCCCAGGCACTGCTGGTACGGATGATCATGCGCAAGGGCTCGCACTTTCGCCTCAGCAAGCTGGACTACGCCGAGATCGGTTGCACCCGCCTGGCAGCACAGTCATTGCTCGATGCTGGCTGGATTCGGCACGACGCCGAGTTGACGCTGGACGAGCTGTTCAACCTGCTGCGCAAGGATGAAGTGCTCGAACACCTGTCTAGCAACCCCAAGCAGAAAACACTGAAGAAAAGCGAACTGCTGGAGCAGCTCAGCGAGACCTACACCGAACCTCGCCCCTTCGCTGCATGGTGCCCAGCGGCTGATGAACAAATTCTGAGCCTGACCATCGATGCGCTGTGTGAACGCCTGCGCCTGATGTTCTTCGGCAACCTGCATCAGGACTGGTCGGAGTTCGTGCTCGCCGAGCTGGGCATTTTTCGCTGCGAGCCTGTGGCGCTGACCGCCGACTCGCGGGCCTTTCGCCACCGCACCGATGTGGACTGCTACCTGCAGTTGCAACGCAGCCGTGAGCAGTTCGAGGCCGGCGCGCCAATCAGCAGTGTTCTGCAGCAGATCAGCGTCTTGGTCTGTGACACACCTTTCCTGGCCGCGCGGCGGCACAAACTGCTGTTCCGCATGGGCCAGCAACTGGAGCGCGAGGCCGATCTGCAGGGTGCGCTGAGCTTTTATGCCGATTGCCGTTATCTCGGTGCCCGCCTGCGGCAGATCCGGGTGTTGGAACGCCTGGGGCAGCAGGAGCAGGCCTACATACTGGCCAGCCAAGCGGTAGAAGCACCCGAAAGCGATGCCGAAGCGCAAGCCGTCGAGCGCGCCCTGGTGCGTCTGGCGCGCCAGCTGGGGCAACCGCAGCCAGGCAAAGCCAAGGCCGTCGCGCCAACCCGCCTCGACCTGTGCCTGCCGAGGCCCGACGCGTACAGCGTCGAGTTCGCCGTCAAAGCCCATCTGAGCGAGCCCGAAGGCCCGGTGCACTATGTCGAGAACAGTCTGATCTGCAGCCTGTTCGGTCTGCTGTGTTGGGAGGCGATCTTCGCGCCGGTACCAGGTGCCTTCTTCCACCCGTTCCACACCGGCCCGGTCGACCTGTTCAGCGCTGACTTTTATCCACGGCGCGCCGAGCTGTTTGCCGCCTGCCTGGCGCACCTCGACTCGGATGCTTACAAACAGGTGATCCGACAACGCTACGCGGACAAGTTCGGCATTCAATCGCCGTTCGTGTTTTGGGGCGCGCTTGATCAGGCCTTGCTGGAGCAAGCACTCGATTGCCTGCCAGCCGCGCATCTGCGGGCCTGGTTTAAGCGCCTGCTGCTGGACATCAAAGCCAACCGCGCCGGCATGCCTGACTTGATCCAGTTTTGGCCGGCCGAGCAGCGCTACCGAATGATTGAAGTCAAAGGCCCCGGCGACCGCCTGCAGGACAACCAGCGCCGCTGGCTGGCCTTCTGTGCAGAACACGGCATGCCGGTGGATGTCTGTTACGTGCAGTGGGCAGACGCGTGAACTATCAGGTCGCCGTCCGCGCGCTGTGCGAGTTCACCGCCAAGGTCGGCGACCTGGACTTGCGCTTCACCCCCTCGCCAACGGCCCAGGAAGGCATGACCGGCCACGCCATCGTAGTGGGTCGGCGTGGCCCGACTTATTACGCCGAACTGCCGTTGAGCGGCGAATACCAGGGTTTGCAGGTGCGCGGCCGGGCGGACGGTTATGACCCGGATGAAAACCTGCTGGAAGAGATCAAGACTCACCGCGGTGACATCAGCCGCATCCCCGAGAATCACCGCCTGCTGCACTGGGCACAGGCCAAGATTTACGGCTGGCTACTCTGCCGTGAGCGCGACATGCCGGAGATCAATCTGGCGGTGGTCTACTTCAACGTCATCACCCAGCATGAAACAGCCTTTCACCTGACCGTCAGCGCGGATGAGCTGCGCGAGTTCTTCGAGCTGCAATGCAGCCGCTATATCCGCTGGGCCGAGTACGAGCGCGAACATCGACGCCAGCGGGATGAAGCACTGACACGACTGCGCTTTCCCCATGCTGAGTTTCGCAGCGGTCAGCGCCAGTTGGCCAACACGGTGTACCGCGCGGCGCGCGATGGTCACTGCCTGATGGCTCAAGCCACCACCGGTATTGGCAAAACCCTCGGCACTCTCTTTCCGCAGCTGAAGGCTTTTCCCGAGCAAGAACTGGATCGATTGTTCTTTCTCACCGCCAAAACACCGGGGCGGCGCCTGGCACTGGATGCCCTGGCCACCCTGCGCAGCCAGGAAGACGCCATGCCGCTGCGGGTACTGGAACATGTCGCCCGTGACAAAGCCTGCGAGCACCCGGACAAAGCCTGCCATGGCGACTCCTGCCCTCTGGCAAAGGGCTTTTATGATCGCCTACCTGCAGCCCGCAAGGCGGCGCTCGAAAGTCAATGGCTGAGCCACGAGCGCGTGCGGGAAGTCGCCCTCGCCCATCAGATTTGTCCCTACTACCTGAGCCAGGAACTGTGCCGTTGGGCCGACGTGGTGGTCTGTGATTACAACTACTACTTCGACATGGGCGGCCTGCTGTATGGCCTGACCCTGCTCAACGAGTGGCGTGTCACCCTGCTGGTAGACGAAGCCCACAACCTGATTGAACGCGCCCGCAGCATGTATACCGCCGAGCTCAATCAACAGCGCTTTGAAGCCGTGCGGCGGATTGCACCGAGCGTCATGAAAGCGCCGATGGAGCGCATCAGTCGGCACTGGCGACAGTTAGAGCGGGATCAGGAAGTGGCTTATCAGGTTTACCCCACCACCCCTGACCTGTTCATCATGGCCCTGCAAAAAGCCGTCAGCACCCTCACCGACCACCTGAGCGAGCAACCGGCGGGCAATGCTGCCGAGCTGCTGCACTTCTACTTGGATGCCATGTTGTTCTGCCGGCTGGCCGAGGCCTTTGGCGCACACTCGCTGTTTGATATCAGCCGCGATGAAAACAACGGCCAGTCGGTGTCGACGCTGTGCATCCGCAACATCGTGCCAGCGCCGTTCCTGGCGCCCCGTTTCGAAGATGCCCACAGCTGCACCTTGTTTTCCGCCACCCTGAGCCCGGCGCACTATTACGCCGACCTGCTGGGCCTGCCGGAAGAAACACCTTGGATCGACGTGGAATCGCCCTTCAGTGCCGAGCAGCTGCATGTGCAGGCCGTCAGCAACCTCTCCACCCGCTACGCCCATCGTGACTTCTCGCTGGCCCCGATTGCCGCACTGATGGCGCGCCAGTTCGCCGAGCAACCCGGTAATTACCTGGCCTTCTTCAGCAGCTATGCCTACCTGCAGTCCGTGCTGGATGAGTTTCGCGCAGCCCACCCGCAGATTCCGGTTTGGGTGCAATCACGGCAAATGGATGAAGGCGAACGCCAGGCCTTTCTCGACCGTTTTTGCAGCAATGGCCGAGGCATTGGCTTTGCCGTACTGGGTGGTGCTTTTGGCGAGGGCATCGACCTGCCTGGTGATCGCCTGATCGGCGCCTTCATCGCCACCCTGGGCCTACCGCAGATCAACCCGGTCAACGAAGAAATCAAACAGCGCATGGAAGTGATGTTCGGCAGCAACAACGGCTACGACTACACCTACCTCTACCCCGGCCTACAGAAGGTTGTTCAAGCTGCCGGGCGCGTCATCCGCACCGTCAAAGATCAAGGCGTGGTCTACCTGGTTGATGATCGCTTCAACCAGCCCGCTATCCGCAAGCTGCTGCCTACCTGGTGGAAAGTGGATCGCTGCCGGCTGCCGCTGGATAAAGACCAAAAACTCTAAGATTACGGAACAGCGCAGTAGCTACGTAGAAGCCCAAGAAGCACACCGGCAGGAGAAAACCGCTTCCTCGACGATCCCCCATGAACAAAAAACACACTGATACAGCAGATGGGATTGAGGCGACGTCGTGCATCCAACTGTGGCTGGACAGCAGGGAAATAAAGGACGGCACCCGAGTTAACTACAAAAACATCCTTAACCAATATTGGATGCCACTTTGTCGCACTGTAGCGCTCGGCGTCATAGAGGAACGCACAAAAAACCGTGGCGACCGGTTCGTATTACTCAATGAGCGAGCTATGCATGCACTGGAGTTTGCCAGGGCCGACGCTGAGCGTCGAAAAATGGGGGTAGGAAAGGTGACTGAAACGCCTTATGTGTTTCCGCCGTCGAAAAACAACGAGTACATAAAGCAGACCTCCGACCTGCACCACCAATGGCGCCCCGTTCTGAAGGCTTTGGGAGTCAGCTATCGGCTGCCATATAACTGCCGTCATACCTATGCGACAATATGTGTAATGTCCGGCATAAACCCCGCTTTCATCTCTCAGCAATTGGGCCATCGCGCTCGGTTGTTGTTGTCGACGTATACCCGCTGGATCAACTCAAGCTCCGATTGGAGCGCGCTGGAACCGCTGAATATTGCTAACAAATCGATATCAGCCACCTCCAGCCAGCCATAAGTTATTGATAGGTAAACACTTTGATCTCCACCGCTAACATCACCATGCAATTCGGGGCTAAACCCCTGTTCGAGAACGTTTCCGTCAAGTTTGGCGGCGGCAACCGTTATGGCCTGATCGGGGCTAACGGCTGCGGCAAGTCGACCTTTATGAAGATCCTCGGCGGCGATCTCGAGCCCTCCGGCGGGCAGGTGATGCTGGAGCCGAACGTGCGTCTGGGTAAGTTGCGCCAGGACCAGTTCGCCTACGAGCAGTTCAGCGTGATCGACACCGTGATCATGGGGCACGAAGAGCTCTGGGCCGTCAAAGCCGAGCGCGACCGCATCTACTCGCTGCCAGAAATGAGCGAAGAAGACGGCATGGCCGTGGCCGAGCTGGAAACCGAGTTCGCCGAGATGGACGGCTACACCGCCGAATCCCGCGCCGGTGAACTGCTGCTGGG
>RCMZ01000184.1_pt1 | contig 56691 bp, 56 predicted proteins | sample 2041141 | NCBI WGS metagenome assembly RCMZ01 (sample SAMN09708263, study PRJNA481090) | Wastewater metagenome, whole genome shotgun sequencing project. | biome: sewage; isolation source: Davis station wastewater (DW) | place: Antarctica: Davis Station | collected 2010-03-01 | reverse complement strand
ACCTTATCCAGCAACGGCATGGCGCCAAAGGCCAGGGACACATCGGTGAATTTGAGCAGGGTCATGGGCATCTCCAAAAACAGGGCGCGTATTCTAACTGACTTGCCGTCTGCCCGGTTGACGTATCTTTGCCAGCACCGCCACTACTCACACGCCATTTACCTTAGGGCCTGCTGCTGCGCCTTCACCGTCCGAGTGCAAAAGGCTAAGCTAGAGCGGTTTGCTGACGAGCAACTCGTCAGCCTTGGCTTTTTTGCTTCGGAAGTCTCATGCGCGGTCGCCTGTTCAACCTGCTTTTTTGCCTATTTGCCATCACCCTAAGCCTCGAGAGCGCCCAAGGGGCGAACTTGGCCCAGCAACGGCAATATTATGATCAAGCCAAAAGCGCTCTCGCCAAGGGTGATAGCGGCCCTTATCAGCGCTATGCCGCTGTCCTGAAGGACTACCCGCTAGAGCCTTATTTGGCGTATGACGAGCTGACCGCCCGACTGAAAAGCGCCAGCAACAGCGAAATCGAGAAGTTTCTTGCCGAACATGGCGATTTACCTCAAGCCAGCTGGATGAAATTGCGCTGGCTACGCTGGCTGGCCGAGCGCGGCGAGTGGAAAACCTTCCTCAATTACTATGATCCAGCGCTGAATTTCACCGAACTCGACTGCCTGTACGGCCAGTACTTACTCGCCAATGGCCCAGCCGCTGCTGCCAATGCGGCAACAGAAAAACTCTGGCTGGTGGGCAAATCGCAACCACAGGCCTGCGATGTACTGTTTGATCGCTGGGCCGCCAGCGGCCAACTGACTGAAAGCCGCCGCTGGCAACGCGCCAAGCTGGCTACCGAGGCGCGTAACTACGGCCTAGCCAGTCACCTGGTGAAGAATCTAGCGAGCCATGCCAAGCAAGGCGCGCTGATGGTTGAAGTGGCGCAAAACCCTGCCCTGCTCAGCCAGACGGCACGCTTTAGTCCAGCCGACCCAGCCATGGCCGACGTGGTCGGTCTGGGCCTGCGTCGCTTGGCGCGCCAAGACCCGGAAAAAGCCCTGACACTGCTGGAGCTGTATGCACCGCGTCAGGCGTTTTCCAAGGAAGAGAAAGTCGCCATCGCCCGCGAAGTCGGCCTGAGCTTTGCCAAACGCTTCGACAGCCGCGCGCTGGCAGTCATGAGCCAATACGACCCAGAGCTACGCGACAATAACGTCTCCGAATGGCGGGCGCGCTTGCTCCTGCGTCTTGGCCGCTGGGACGAGGCATATCAGCTGACCCGCCAGTTGCCCGCCAGCCTGGCTGACAGCAACCGCTGGCGCTACTGGCAAGCGCGCAGCCTGCAACTGGCGCAACCGCAAAGCCAGCAGCCACTTACCCTCTATCAACCGGTCGCGCGCGAGCGTGACTTCTACGGCTTCCTGTCTGCCGATCGCATCCAAGCGCCCTACCAGCTGAAGAACCAACCGCTGGCTCTGGACGCTAAAACCATCCAAAAAGTGCGCAATACTGCTGGCATTCGCCGCGCACTGGAGTTCCATGACCGCGGCCAGATCGTCGACGGGCGCCGCGAGTGGTATCACGTCAGCCGCCTGTTCAGCCGCGATGAAATGGTTGCCCAGGCGCGCATGGCCTACGACATGCAGTGGTATTTCCCGGCCATCCGCACCATCAGTCAAGCGCAGTACTGGGATGACTTGGATGTGCGTTTCCCAATGGCTTACAAAGACAGTCTGACCCGCGCAGCCAAGAGCCGTAGCCTGCACTCCAGCTGGGTGTTTGCCATCACCCGCCAGGAAAGCGCGTTTATGAACGACGCCCGCTCCGGCGTCGGCGCCAGTGGCCTGATGCAACTGATGCCCGCCACGGCCAAGGAAACCGCCAAGCGCTTTGGCATTCCCTTGACCTCGCCGCAGCAAGTGCTCAACCCAGACACCAACATCCAGCTGGGCGCCGCTTACCTGAGTCAGATTCATGGCCAGTTCAATGGCAACCGAGTGCTGGCCACCGCTGCTTACAACGCTGGCCCTGGGCGTGTACGGCAGTGGTTGAAAGGCGCTCATCACCTGCCGTTCGACGTCTGGGTGGAAACCATTCCGTTCGATGAGACCCGCCAGTACGTGCAGAACGTGCTGTCATATTCGGTAATCTACGGACAGAAGCTCAACGTACCGCAGCCCATGGTCGACTGGCATGAACGCTTTTTTGACGACCAGTAAAAGCTAACTTCAAGGCACAAAAAAGGGCGACAGCGAGTCGCCCTTTTTTGTGCCTGCCAACAACTACTCCAGCACTTCCACCGCCATGCCTAGCTGCAATTCACCAGGGCCGCTGTGCAGCAGGTTCTGCCCGAAGTACAGCTCACCGTCACGCACGCGATAGGTTTTCAAGGTCGCCAGCGGCTCGCGATCGCTGCTGCGCTCGCCCGTTTGCGGGTCAAGAGTGGTCATGATGCAACGTGCGCAGCCCTTAACCGGACGAAACTCCAACGCACCAATACGAATGCGCCGCCACTGATCTTCCGCATAGGGCTCGCTGCCGCTGATCACCAGATTAGGGCGAAAGCGCAACATCTCTAACGGGCGACCGACACGCGCGGTGAGGTCATCCAGCGAAGCCTGACTAATCAGCAATAACGGGAAACCATCGGCAAAACCAACCTTAGCGCCCACTTCGGCATAAGCAGTATCTACCTGCCGCGCTCGCCCTGCCGGCACCTGTACTAACCGACACGGGCGCTGCAGCCAATCGCTTAACCACAGGGCGGCAGCATCACCGGCATCGGGCACCTGCAAGCTGTCGCTCCAGACCGTTACGCCGCGCAGCTGCGCCGCAGCGTCAGGCACCGCCACCAGTAGCGACGGCCGACCCGCAACGCTCAAACGTAACGCCTCAGCGTCTTGCCACTGCGCCTTGAGCTGGGTCAGCTGCGGCAGTAAACGCTGGGTCAGGAACCGCCCACTAGCCGCATCGACTATCATCCAGCGACGATCACCGACCACCCCCAAAGCATCCAAGGTCACCTGCGACAGGCTTTCACCGGCCGCGGACTTGAGTGGATAACGGTACAACCCGGAGAGACGCAACATGTGCCACCGCCCTGCCCTGAATAAAATATCCGTCCACGTTACTCGAATCGCCGCACTGTTTGCATGCACCGCCGCGCTCAGCGCTTGCAGCGGCAGCGCACCCAATAATCTTGGCATTTACCAAGGCCACCTGCGTGATTGTCCCGCCAGCCCCAACTGCGTGAGCAGCCAGGCACACGACAGCGAGCATCAGATTGCGCCGCTGCCGCTGCAGGATGACCAGGCCAACACCCGCACTCGCCTACTCAGGCTACTGGCGCAGACGCCTCGGGTAACCATGGTCACGCAGGATGAGCATTACCTGCGGGCGGAGTTCACCAGCCAAGTGATGCGTTTCGTCGACGACGTGGAGTTTTTGATCGGCCCGCAGGCCGTAGAGGTACGTTCGGCTTCACGCCTTGGCCATTCAGACCTCGGCGTCAATCGGGCGCGCATCGAGCACCTGCGCCAACAGCTCAGTCAGCCCTGAGCGAGTGTCAGGGCGAGCTGATAAGGGTTCGACTTAGGACTCTTGAGGTTCATCCAGCAGCAGGCGCTGGCGCACCATGTCGACCAATTTGTCGGGCTGGAACTTAGACAAAAAGTTGTCACAACCGACCTTTTTCACCATCGCTTCGTTAAAGCTGCCGGACAATGATGTGTGCAGCACGATATACAGATCTTTCAAGCGTGGATCACTGCGAATCTCCGTGGTCAGGCGGTAGCCGTCCATTTCCGGCATTTCCGCATCGGTGATCACCATCAGCAGTTTTTCCTGGATGTTCAGCCCCGCATCAGCCCACGCCTGCAGCATTTTCAAGGCCTTGAGCCCGTCGCTGGCTATGTGGGTACGAATGTGTAGCTGCGCCATGGTTTCCTTCAGCTGAGTCAGGGCAACGTTAGAGTCGTCCACCAGCAGCACTTCACGACCCTTGGCTTTTTCCAGCAGCGGATCGCTGAGCTTTTCTGCCGAGACCTTGCTGCTCATCGGCGAGATTTCCGATAAGACTTTTTCGACGTCGATAATCTCAACGATCTGCTCATCGACCTTGGTGATCGCCGTCAGGTAATGCTGACGTCCTGCACCACCCGGCGGTGGCAGGATCGACTCCCAGTTGAGGTTAAGAATACGGTCCACGCCGCCGACCAAAAATGCCTGCACCGAGCGGTTGTACTCAGTCACGATAATGGTGCTGTTTTCCCCAGGTACGATCGGACGCATGCCGATCGCTTGCGACAAATCAATCACTGGCAGGGTTTGCCCACGCAAATTAACTACGCCACAGACAAACGGATGACGCTGCGGCATCAGGGTTAATTTAGGCAGCTGCAGCACTTCCTGAACTTTGAACACGTTGATAGCAAACAGTTGGCGCCCAGCCAAACGAAACATGAGAATTTCCAGGCGATTTTCGCCCACCAGTTGGGTGCGTTGATTTACTGAGTCGAGAATGCCGGCCATTACGCGCTCCTATAAGATTTGCCGAGTCTAGCCCAGCTTACTGGCATGCGTATCGGCCAAAAAGTCCCGCGCTGAAGCCACCCCTCATAGATTCTTATCCTCAGCTGGGGTAGCCGGTGATCTCACGAATACTCTGGTACAGCGGCTTAAGCTGCTTATACATACGCTGGTAGACCTCCTGATACAGACGCTCATAGGTTTGCTGCGCCGCCGCTTGCGGCATAAACACCTGGCCGACTCGGGTCATGGCTGCAATCGCTGTGGCAAAATCCGCATGCAGGCCCAACCCCACGGCGCAGTCAATGGCAGCTCCTAAACCCGAGGTTTCATAAGTGTGCGGGCGCTCAGCAGGCAGGCCGAAAATATCTGCGGTTAGCTGCATGGCCGCATCGCTTTGTGAGCCGCCTCCAGAGACGCGCAAGCGGCGGATTTTAGTCCCCGAACGCTTCTCGATTTTCTCTTTGCCTTGGCGCAAGGCGTAGGCCAAACCTTCAAGAATCGCCCGATACAAGTGCGCTCGGGTGTGCACGTCACCAAAGCCGATGATCGAGCCCTTGGCCTCCAGCCCCGGTTCGCGAATGCCCGGCGACCAATAGGGTTGCAGCATCAAGCCCATCGAGCCGGCTGGGACGCTGTTGACCAATTCATCGAACAGGCTCTCCGGCGTCACGCCCAACTCCTTGGCGCGCTGCATCTCACGCAAACCGAACTGCTGTTTGAACCAGCTGACCATCCAGAAGCCGCGAAAGATCATCACCTCAGTGTTGAAGTGATCTGGAATCGCCGACGGGTACGGCGGGATCAAAGGGACGGTTTCTAAGTACTTGCTGCGCGTGGTGTTGATAGTCGCCGTGGTGCCATAAGACAAACAGGCAATAGTCGGATCAACGCCGCCAGCACCAATCACCTCACAGGCCTTATCGGCACCGGCGGCAATTAGCGGCAAGCCTTCTGGGATTCCAGTGTGGCGGCAGGCAGCGCGACTAACATGACCGAGCAACTCGCCGGGTTTGCGCAGCTCAGGCAGCTGCTCGCGGCGGATCGGCATCGCCTGCCACTTCCAGTCGCGCGGGGCCGCCCACCTCAGGCGTTTGTAGTCAAATGGCAGATACGCCACACAGCAAGCCACCGAGTCGACAAACTGACCGGTTAAGCGATGCGTCAGAAAGCCCGAGAGCAGCAGCATTTTGTGGGTTTTCGCCCAGATTTCCGGCTGTTCCTGAGCAATCCAGTTGACCTCAGCCTGGGCGCGAAAGTAGTCCACCGTCGCCTCTTCGCCGATCAACTTAAACAACCAGCCCCACGGCCCCTTAATTTTACCGCGCACCGCCGCGCGGCGCTGATCAAGCCAGAGCATGGCTGGCCGCAGCGGTTGGCCGTGCTCATCAACGTTAATCAGGGTGCCACGCTGGGTGGTTAGCGACACACCTTTGATCAGGCGTTTATCAATGGGCACCTGCTCCCAAAGCAAACGGCAAGCCTCGCCAAGGCTGGTCCAGTAATATTCTGGGTCTTGCTCGGCCCAGCCGGGCTGCGTGGAGTAATAAGCCTCCAGCTCAACCTTGCCCTTGCCGAGCAAATTGCCTTCGAGATCAAACAGCAGCGCGCGTACGCTTTGAGTGCCGTTATCAATGGCCAGCACATAGCTTTTTTCGTTCACGCGGGCGTCCTTGTGGTGTCCGCTGGCAGGCTGTAGCAACGCTGCCAGAGGTCGATATAGGCCTGTTGCTCGGCATCCCAGCGCACGTCATCCCAGCCCAAGCGGGCCTGACACAGCTGGCGAATGCGCGGCAGTTCGGCCGCGCCACCTTGCGCCAGCAGTAGCCCCAAACGCGTGCGACGTAGCAGTAGGTCGTCCAGATGCAGCACCAACTCATGCTCGGCAGCAAACGCCAACTCAGCCCAAAAGGTATCGGTGGCGCCGACCGTGTCACTGCCAACCTGCGCCAGCGATTCAGCCACTTGCGCCAAGGCGCGACCATAACGGCCGCGCAGCCGCCGCTGCTGGCTAGTGCTCAGGCCCGGCAAAAACTGCGGGGGCAGTGGCGCGAACACCGCGCTGCCGACATCCTCGACAGGCCGGCCAACGAACCCTGCACAGGCTTGCAACACCTCCAGAGCCAGCAAACGAAAGGTAGTTAGCTTGCCGCCCGCCAGGGTCACGCAGCCGGGCTCGACCCATAGCGCGTGCTCACGCTTCTCATCCGAAGGCTTCTTGCCCGCCGTGGCCGGCTGACCGTCAGAGACCACCGGACGCACGCCGGCCCAACTCGACAACACATCCGCACGGCCGATCTGCGCCCCCGGAAACTGCTGAGCACAGGCCGCCAGCAGGTAGTCGACCTCAGCGGCGGTGATGCAAGCATCTTGGTTGAGCGACTCGGCATGATCGAGGTCAGTGGTGCCGATCACCGTCGCGCCCTCCCAAGGGAAGACGAATACCGGGCGTTTATCCTCGCCGTGCATAAAGCTCAGCGCGTGGGCTAACGGCAGCCGCCAAGCTGGCAATAGCAGATGGCTGCCGCGCAGTGGACGAATATGCTCAAGGCCGGTTTGGCGCCGCAACTGATCGGCCCAGGCGCCCGTCGCCTGAGCCACCGCCCGGCTGCGCAGGTCGAACGACTGGCCGCTTTCGCTATCCTCGACACGCACACCCACCACGCGCTCACCCGCGCGCAATAACTCAACTACGCGCAGGCCATTGAGCGCCTCAGCGCCGTCGGCACGCGCCTCACCGAGCACGCGCAGCACCAAGCGTGCATCGTCAGTGACCGCATCGTAGAACTGCGTGGCACCTTGCAAGCCGGATTCGCGCAAGCCGGGCGCGAGATAGCGTAATGACTGCAATGGGTAGTACAGATGGTTGCGCTTGCCGGCCAGGGCGTCATACAGCGCCAGCAGGCCGCCGAACACCTTAGGGCCGGGAAATGCGCCTTGGTAATGAGGGAACAAAAAGCTCAGCGGGTCGACCAAACCCGGCGCCTCACTGAGCAAGCGCTGACGCTCGCGCACCGAATCACGGGTCAGGCCAAGCTGGCCCTTGGCGATATAGCGCAAACCGCCATGCACCATCTTCGATGAGCGGCTGGAGGTGCCCCAGGCAAAGTCGCGCTGTTCAATCAGCAGGCATTTCCAGCCACGGCGCGCCGCCTCACGCAGGATGCCGGCACCACTGATGCCGCCGCCCACCACGATCAGGTCCCAGTCGCGGGCGGCCAACTCAGGCAGTGCAGCCTTACGCCAAGCGGCGTCCCAGCGCGGCATGCTCATTGCGGCAGTAACACGCCAGGATTCAGACGGCCGTCCGGGTCGAAATGCCCAGCCATCGCCTTGAGTGCCGCCATGCCTAACTCGCCCTTCTCGACCGCGAGGTAAGGGGCGTGATCACGGCCGACGCCATGCTGATGACTAATGGTCCCGCGATTGTTGGCGATGGTGCTGCAGGCTGCGTGCTTGAGCTTCTGCCAACGCTCGAATGTAGCGGCATAGGTGCTCGCCGGACGGAATACATAGCTGGTGTAGATGCTCGAACCCTCGCCATACACATGGGACAGGTGCGTAAACACATGGACTTGCTCGCCATCGTCACGCAGCGCTTCGCGCAGGCTGGCTTCCAACTTATTTAACAAGTTGTCGACGTTCGACCAGTCGGTAGCAGTTTCCAGGGTATCCACCGCATAACCGGCGTCCCATAGGCCATGGCGCAGGTATGGGAAGCGAAAACGTCCCTCGGCCCACTTGTTGCCCAACAAGGTGCCGGTGAAGACACCGCCATATCCCTTGAGCAAACGCTTAGCCTGTTTGAACGAGGCGGCGTTTTGCTGACGATTGCCAGTAACACCAAAGGTCATCATGCACTTACCAACGCCCGCCCCACGCAACGCTAGGTATTTTTCCAGCAGGCTGATTTGGCCTGGATGGCCAGCCAGAGCCAACTGAGTCTGGGTCTCGATGGCATTCGATAGGCGCAGCATCGACAGTGGTACGCGCGCTTGGGTTAATTCACGGATGGCTTTGAGCGCCTGCGGCCACGAGGGGAAAAACACCGCATAAAAGCGCTCTTGCTCGGCCAAGCGGGTAACCCGCACCTTGACTTCGGAAACGATACCGAAGCGCCCTTCCGAGCCCAGCACCCACTCGCGCAAATCCGGCCCCGCCGCCGAAGCCGGGAAGGTTGGAATGTCCAGGCTGCCGGCAAAGGTTTCCAGCGTGCCGCCGGCAAACACCTGCTCAATACGCCCGTAACGCAAAGATTGCTGACCGCTGGAGCGGGTCACCACCCAGCCGCCAAGGGTCGACAACTCCCACGACTGCGGAAAGTGGCCGAGCGTGTAACCGCGAGCGCGTAGTTGGCTTTCTACTTGCGGACCATTAGCGCCGGGGCCGAAGGTGGCGATCTGGCTCTGCTCGTCCAGCTCCAGCAGGCGATTCATCCGCTCCAGCGACAGGCACAGCACCGGCTTGTCACCGGCTTGCGGATTAATATGCCCGGCCACCGAGGTGCCGCCGCCATAAGGAATCAACAGCACATCCTGCGCCGCTGCCCAGCTCATCAGCTCACGGATCTGCGCCGCCGTTTGCGGGTAAGCCACGCCGTCAGGGAATACACCAAAGTCGCCGGAGCGCATCGCCAGCCAATCCGGCAGGCTCTGCCCACGCGCATGGCGCACCCGGTCTTCGGCTGCGGTGACCACCAGCGTATGGGCTGGCAGACGCGAGACCGGCACCTGAGCCAACACCTCAGCCAGGGTCGCATCGACCAGCTTGTGCCCAGGGCCAACCAACTCAGCCAAAAATGCCTCGCCATGGGCTGGCAACTCCACCACTGTCGCCTCGTCACCCCAACCGTTCCAACGCCGCATGCCAATCTCCTCGCTCACACCAATGCCTGTTTCGAACCCGCTTACACAGTCCGTATAGGCTGCCTATACTAGCCGGCCGCTGTGCGCCGTCACTGTCCAACGATGCCAGTGCAAGTTGCCAATCAAGACAAGCCACCCAAATAAGAACAACGCCATGCCGAGCCTTGGTTACACCTCAGTCCCTGCCCTGCTCAAATATTTGCGCTACGCCGAACACCTCGGCATGGACCTTGATGCCGCGCTGGCCGCGGCACAGATCAGCAGCGAGCAGCTGCGCGATAACAGCCAGCGCATCCCCAGCGAGGTGCACGAGCGCCTGATCGAACACCTGACGCAAGCCTCTGCCGACCCGCTATTTGGCCTGCACGCCGCACGTTTCGTGCAACCGGGCTCATGGAGTGTGCTGGGCTATATCACCATGAATTGCGCCACCCTCGGCGAAGCCATGAGCCGCATCGTGCCGTTTGAAAAACTGGTCGGCGACATGGGCGTCAGCCGCATTGAAGCCGGCGACGAACAGGTGCGACTAATCTGGAGTTGCCGCCATCAAGACCCCGAGATTCGCCGCCACATGGTGGAAAACGTCCTCGCTTCATGGCTTTTATATGCCCGCTGGATCGCCGACATGCAGCGCTCGCCGGCCGAGGTCTGGTTTGAGCACCCACAACCAACCGGCACCCAACTGAGCGACTACAGCGCAGTATTCGGCTGCCCGATCAAGTTCGAGCAACCCTGCAACGCCCTACTGGTGCCGGTGGAATACCTCGCGGTGCCACTGCGCCAAGCCGACGCCAACCTGCTGCGCACGTTGGAAGAACACGCGCTGACGCTGATGGCCGGCCTGGATGGCGACGAGCCGTTACCGCTACGGGTAAAAAACGCCCTGCGCCTGCTGCTCAAGGACGGCCTGCCGCGCAAAGAGCGAGTGGCAGAGAAGTTCAACATGACCGTGCGCACGTTACAGCGCCATCTGCAACTAGCCGGCAGCAGCTACCAAGAAATCCTCGACCAACTGCGCCAAGAGCTGGCCGAACACTACCTACTGCGCAGCGACCTAGCGATCCAGGACATCGCCAGCTATTTGGGTTTCACCGAATCACGCTCATTCCACCGCAGTTTCAAAAGCTGGACCGGGATGACGCCGGGGGAATACCGACAGAATGCCCGGCAGCCATAGCTCAATGAGCGAACTGATTCCCTGCATCCTCGCTGGCGGTGCCGGCACACGCTTATGGCCGGTGTCCCGCGAGGCGCGCCCGAAGCCCTTCATGCGCATGCTCGATCAGCAAAGTCTGCTGCAAAAGACCTTTCTGCGCGCCAGCCAGTTACCAGGCATCAAACGCCTGCTGACGGTGACCAACCGCGAGCTGTTGTTCAGCACCCAGGATGACTACCGCGCCATCAATCAAGCGGCGCTGCCTCTCGACTACATCCTCGAGCCCTGCGGCCGCAACACTGCCGTTGCCATCGCGGTGGCCGCCCTGTATGTCCAGCAACAGTATGGCGAGCAAGCCCAACTGCTGGTGTTGCCAGCGGATCACCTGATCCAAGACCAAGCAGCATTCGCGGCGGCAGTGAGCCGCGCCCGCGTACTGGCCAGTGCTGGCCACTTGGTAACCTTTGGCATCCAGCCTGAACGTGCCGAAACCGGCTTTGGTTATATCGAACTCGGCAGGCCAATCAACAGTAACGGCTTTCAGGTGGCCCGTTTCGTGGAGAAACCCGACGCCATCACCGCCCAAGCTTATCTCGACGGCGGACGTCATCTGTGGAACGCAGGGATGTTCTGCCTGCAAGTCGATCATCTGCTCAGCGAGCTGTACCTGCATGCCCCCGTAGTACTCAGCGCGGCGCACGCTAGCTTGGCCGCCAGCCGGCAACTGCAGGGCCTGGACGGCCGGCAATGTGAATTGCCCAGCGAGATTTTCGCCAAGGCACCGGATATCTCCATCGACTACGCCTTGTTCGAGGTATCCGAGCGGGTTGCCGTCGTGCCCTGCGCCTTTGGCTGGAGTGACATTGGCTCCTGGCAGGCACTGCGTGAGCGGCTGCCCAGTGACAAGCAAGGCAATCAGGTGACCGGCGAAAGCGTGCTGCACGATGTACACAACTGCTATATCGATGCCCCCACACGCCTGGTTGGTCTGCTCGGGGTGCGCGACTTGCTCGTTATCGACACTCCTGACGCGCTACTGATCGCCGATGCCGCACGCAGCCAGGAGGTCAAATACATCGCCCAAGAACTTAAACGCCGTGACCACGATACCTACCGTCTGCACAGCACGGTCAGTCGGCCATGGGGCACCTACAGCGTGATAGAGAGTGGCCCATGCTACAAAATCAAGCGCATTGTCGTGCGCTCAGGCGCCTCACTATCGCTGCAAATGCACCACCATCGCAGCGAACACTGGATCGTGGTCAGCGGCGTGGCCCAGGTCATCAATGGCGAGCGCGAGTTCCTGCTCGACGCCAACCAGTCAACCTTCATTCCTGCCGGGCATACTCACCGCTTGAGTAACCCGGGCTTGATTGAACTGGTGATGATCGAAGTGCAGAGCGGTGCGTACCTAGGCGAGGACGATATCGTGCGCTTCGACGCCGTTTAAACCGCCGCTTAAAGCAACTCGCTAAACGGCAAAAAGCGCACCGCGTCGCCTTCGTTCAAGGTGCTGTTTTCCAGTACTTCTACCAAGCCATCGGCCCAAGCCGCGCTGCGCAATACGCCGGAGCTTTGATTCGGATAGAGCACCGCACGCCCCTGCTCGATGCGTGCGCGCAGGTATTCGCGGCGCTTGCCCGGCTTGCTCCAGGCAAACCCGGCTGGCACCTGAAAGCCCAGCGGCGCGACCTCACTCACGCCCAGACGACGCAGCAGGTACGGCCGGGCCAGCATGCCGAAGGTCACCAGGGTCGAGGCCGGATTGCCTGGCAGGCCGATGACCGGTACGCCACGATAGTGCCCACAGGTCAGCGGCTTGCCGGGTTTTAGCGCCAGCTTCCAGAGAGTCAGCTCACCTTCGGCGCGCAATGCCTCACCGAGAAAGTCTGCCTCGCCCACTGATACCCCGCCCGTGGACAAAATCAGATCAACATCCTGCAAAGCCCCCAGGGCCGCACGGGTCAGTTCCAGGTCATCGGCCAGAATGCCGCCATCCAGCACACTGCAACCCAGGCGCTGCAACCAGCCGATCAGCAGTTGCCGATTGCTATTGTAAATTTGCCCAGGCCCCAGTGCCTTGCCCGGCTCGACCAACTCGTCGCCGGTAGACAACAACGCCACCCGTGGCCGACGACGCACGCGCAGCTCAGCCACGCCCAAGGAGGCCGCCAAACCCAGTTCGATCGGCGTTAGCCGCGTGCCGGCAAGCAATACTTGTTCACCGCAGCGGGTTTCTTGGCCTTGCGGGCGCACGTTCTGACGCCGCTTGAGCGGCTGCTTAAACAGCACACGACCATCGGCCTGCAACTCGGCGTTCTCCTGCATCTCGACACAATCGGCGCCCGCCGGCATGGGTGCGCCGGTGAAGATGCGCGCACAGGTACCAAGCTGCAATGCGGCTGGCGCGGCACCGGCAAAAATCCGCTGACTAATGGCCAGAGGCTCACCCCGCCAGTCGTCCAACCGCAGGGCATAACCATCCATGGCGCTGTTGTCCCATGGCGGCAAATCCAGCCCGGCTAACAGCGATTCTGCCAGCACGCGACCATCTGCCTCGGCCAGCGCCACGCTTTCTACCTGGGCAATGGGCGTACTGGCGGCCAGATCCAGCAGGCGCTGCAGCGCTGTTTCAAGGGGTAGCAAGCCTGGCTGGACGCAGCAATCGCTCATCGTCATTACCCGCGGCTTGGGCAGGCCGCAGCCGCCTTAAGATGAGGGACGAAATTACATGGCCGATGACTGGCATCCAGTTGCACGGCGAGAATGCCGTCCCAAGCGGTGCGACAAGCATTGGTTGAGCCCGGCAAGCAGCACACCAGAGTGCCGTTGGCTAGCCCAGCCAGGGCGCGCGATTGCATGGCCGAGGTGCCGATATCCGGCACAGATATCTGCCGGAACAACTCACCAAAACCATCCACCTGCTTATCCAACAGGCAGCTGACGGCCTCCGGCGTGCTGTCGCGGCCGGTAAAACCGGTGCCGCCGGTAATCAGCACCACCTGCACCACATCCTCGGCGATCCAGTGGGCAACTTGGGCGCGAATTTTGTACAGATCATCCTTGAGCAACACGCGCTCGGCCAAGTGATGCCCGGCAGCGGTGAGGCGATCAACAAACAGCTGACCCGAAGTATCCGTGGCCAGCGAACGGGTGTCGCTGACGGTCAAAACTGCGATGTTTAACGGCACAAAAACTGCTTCGGAGTGAAGGCTCATGATGCAATCCGGTTGAGATGAAAACAGGCCAGTGTTATACCACAAGCCCCAGCCAGAGCACTGCCATGCACCCGCCAAGCCCTCAACCCGACACCCTTCCCGCCTGTTCTATTTTGCTGCTGGCCGGTGGCCGTGGCCAACGTATGGGCGGCCAAGACAAAGGCCTTTTGGACTGGCATGGAAAACCGCTGATCGCTCACCTGCACGCACTGACTCGGCCGCTGAGCGACGACTTGATCATCTCCTGCAATCGCAACGCTGAGCGCTACCGCGCCTATGCCGACCGCGTGGTGCAAGACACTGAAAGCGACTTCCCCGGCCCGCTGGCAGGTATCCGCGCCGGCCTTGCCGTAGCGCGCCATGCGCAGGTGCTGATTCTGCCGTGCGATGCACCATGCCTAGACAACGCCCTGCTTTACAGCCTGCTGGCTGCAGCTGGCGACACTCCAGTGATGCTACGCCAGGGAGAGCATTGGCAGCCGTTGTTCTGCCTGCTGCCGCGCCGGTTGCTCAGCGCCCTCGACGCCGCCTGGGCGAACGGAGAGCGCAGCCCGCAACGGTTGTTGCGCCAACTCGGCGCCCGCGCCCTGGACTGCGCCAGCGACGACCCACGCCTGGCCAACCTCAACTCCCCCGAACTGCTGCAGGCCACACCTGCCTCGCCGGCTTAAATCAAACACCTTAAGGCCGCCCGAACTGCCCCATGGATTTTGCGCTAAACCCTTGTCAAACAACCTTTTTTGAGTAAAATCAAGTGCATTCGGAGTGTAGCGCAGCTTGGTAGCGCGTCTCGTTCGGGACGAGAAGGTCGCAGGTTCGAATCCTGTCTCTCCGACCACCCCATTGATTCATGTCTCCTCAGTAGACATCGAACCCCAAAGAAACCGGCCCTTTAGGCCGGTTTTCTTTTATCAGCCTTCCTCATCTTTCCGCACCCTAGCGCATGCCTATTGGTGCCTATTGGTGCCTATTGGTATGCTGATCGCTCACTAGAACACGGCATACCAATCAGCCATGAAAAGAGCGGATATCAAGCGCCGCCCACTGGCAATAACGGCCTGTATTTTCGGGTCAAACCTGACGGTCAAAAATCGTGGCAGCTGCGTTACAAAACACCCGCAGGTAAATGGAGCTGGCTCAGCTTAGGTTGCTACCCTTCTGTTAGCGGTTCACAGGCAAGGGAAAAACTTCCGAACTACGCGCAGACATAGTCGATGGCAACATCCCATTGCGACTAAACAGGCTCGCAAATCTGCAGAGCTGGCCGCCGCCAACAATACGTTTGAAGCATTAGGCCTGGTTCGAAACGCGACACCCACGTGGGGTCCGACACGTAGTTCAGCGTCTCGTCCGATCCGGGCTACGTCGTTTCAATCCGCGCGCCCGCGTGGGGCTCGACTGGATCGTGAGGAGCGAGGCACGTCCTGTGTCGCTGTTTCAATCCGCGCGCCCGCGTGGGCGCGACACGAGCTGTTTAAAAAGGCAACTGAGTCAGTAGAGTTTCAATCCGCGCGCCCGCGTGGGCGCGACATTTGGGTATTCGTATGGATTCTCTGCGCGCTGTCGTTTCAATCCGCGCGCCCGCGTGGGCGCGACTCCGACACTCGAAGCCGGTTTGCTTGTATGCAAACGTTTCAATCCGCGCGCCCGCGTGGGCGCGACCGGCAGATAGTCGTGCCTCGATAGCGAGCGCCGTTGTAGTTTCAATCCGCGCGCCCGCGTGGGCGCGACCCGGTGTGGCGCGCGCTCGGTGTGGCTGAGTACCTGTTTCAATCCGCGCGCCCGCGTGGGCGCGACCATGCGCGGCCCTCATCCTGTTTGGCCAGATAGTCAGTTTCAATCCGCGCGCCCGCGTGGGCGCGACGGCTCAACACGTTGATGCGTCCGCCGTTGGCAATGTTTCAATCCGCGCGCCCGCGTGGGCGCGACGATAACAGCCTGCGAGTTGTCGCCAGGGGTATAGCGTTTCAATCCGCGCGCCCGCGTGGGCGCGACATAGTCCAGCTGCGTGAGCACGCCAGCGGTGTAGGTGTTTCAATCCGCGCGCCCGCGTGGGCGCGACCGGCGCGGCGAGCGGTTCAGCTCCTGCATCTGCTGTTTCAATCCGCGCGCCCGCGTGGGCGCGACGTTGATGGCGGGGCCATATATCCGTGAGGCCAGTAGTTTCAATCCGCGCGCCCGCGTGGGCGCGACGCAGGTGGTCGGGTTGGTCGCGGCAACTGCCACGTTTCAATCCGCGCGCCCGCGTGGGCGCGACATTTTGGCACCGCTTAACGCGGGGTTTGGCATAGAGTTTCAATCCGCGCGCCCGCGTGGGCGCGACTATAGCGACTGCGCGGGTGTGTATAGGGTTTATTTGTTTCAATCCGCGCGCCCGCGTGGGCGCGACAACCCAATGACCCAACCAATCAGCCTCCGCGTCGTTTCAATCCGCGCGCCCGCGTGGGCGCGACGTTGAGCTACCGTCGCAGCTTGAATACCTCGAAACGTTTCAATCCGCGCGCCCGCGTGGGCGCGACTTACTCTGCACTCCCGCCGTGAGCGTGCATGGTGGTTTCAATCCGCGCGCCCGCGTGGGCGCGACGCGGTGGCAGTACGACCACCACACAATCGATCCCGTTTCAATCCGCGCGCCCGCGTGGGCGCGACCCCAGGCGCAAAAAGCGTCGAGCACCGGCAGCATCGTTTCAATCCGCGCGCCCGCGTGGGCGCGACGTGCCGTAATGCCTGGTTTCCTCGAGCAGTACCGTTTCAATCCGCGCGCCCGCGTGGGCGCGACCCAGCGGGCGGGTCGCAGTAGACGCCGCTTGGCGGTTTCAATCCGCGCGCCCGCGTGGGCGCGACGCATTCGTCCAGCAGGATCGAGTCATGCCAGGCTGGTTTCAATCCGCGCGCCCGCGTGGGCGCGACGCGCTACGTGTCCGCGTATAATCTGCGCGCGGCAGTTTCAATCCGCGCGCCCGCGTGGGCGCGACATGGACTACCTGTAACCGCTCAAGCAAGTCAACCTCATCGTTTCAATCCGCGCGCCCGCGTGGGCGCGACCGGTCATTTCGTACTGTTGCGCGGCCTCCATCTGGTTTCAATCCGCGCGCCCGCGTGGGCGCGACGAGCAGATCGGGAAGGCTGTCAAATTTGGTATGGGGTTTCAATCCGCGCGCCCGCGTGGGCGCGACGCATAAAACACAAAAGCACAAAGGCACAATCACCAATGTTTCAATCCGCGCGCCCGCGTGGGCGCGACGATAAGACCATGGCAATAGGTTGCTTGCTGACGTGTTTCAATCCGCGCGCCCGCGTGGGCGCGACAGACTCCTGATGCTTTTTAATTACCCACTCAAAGGTTTCAATCCGCGCGCCCGCGTGGGCGCGACTTTTTTGGCCTGCGAAAAGTACACCCGGAAAGTAGTTTCAATCCGCGCGCCCGCGTGGGCGCGACAATAACCATTAAGCGACATATATCACCCAATAAAAGGTTTCAATCCGCGCGCCCGCGTGGGCGCGACTTGTACATGTGGAAGCTATGGGCGATGAGCTGGCGTTTCAATCCGCGCGCCCGCGTGGGCGCGACAATGCCACAGGTCAGGATCGACAGGATCAAGTGCAGTTTCAATCCGCGCGCCCGCGTGGGCGCGACCGCCGGGGCTTTCACGATCCGGCAGACTGGTTTCGTTTCAATCCGCGCGCCCGCGTGGGCGCGACGCCGCCCTTATAACCTAGCGTCAGCTATAAGGAAAACACCCAAAAAATGCGAACCTCCCTTTAACTGGTGCAAGCAGCATCAAAGGCCTTCAACCTTAAAAATAAATTCAATCAAATCAGCATGTTAAAAATCCACGAACCTACCTAGGATTAGCCGGTCGCTTAGGGTTCGCAAAACACTAAAGGATGAGCGGGCCGTTGAGGTCTAGCACTGCCTTTGCACCAATGTGCTCAACCTTGCTTTGCCAGTTTTTGCCCATGTAATAAAAACGCAGGCTGTCTTGCTCAGGGTCAATCAAGCCACAGAGGCGTTGTTTGAGGAACGTCCACTGCGCCGAATCTACCTCAATCTCAAATACGGAATACTGCACGCGCTGCCCATAATCGCGGCAGGCTTTAGCCAGCCGCCGCAAACGCCGAGCGCCGCCAGCTTCCATGGTGCTAACGTCATAGCTGACCAGAACCATCATGGCCTGACCTCACTTCCAGAGAAACGGCGGATAGGCGTCCAAGTCCCCTCGCAGATGCCGCGCCAAGAGCTGCGCCTGAATCGCTGGAAAGAGTCCTATAGGGGCTTTTTCTTCAAGAAAAACATGCTGCAACTCTTCGCGCTTACGCTCTTGATAAGCGGTTAACAGCGTCTTGCGCGCCTCATCGCAAAGAAATACTGCACCATTGTCCATACGCCGAAAATCGCGCTCGTTGAGCTGTTTTCGATTGAGCAATGACAGCGCCAAACGATCGGCAAATACCGGACGAAACTCTTCCATCAGGTCTAACGCCAAACTTGGGCGCCCTGGGCGGTCGCGATGCAAAAAACCCACCGCAGGATCAAGTCCAACGCTTTCCAGCGCCGAACGGCAATCGTGGGTCAATAGGGTGTAGAGAAACGACAGCAGCGCATTCACCGCATCTAATGGTGGCCGGCGACTACGGGTGGTAAAGCGCAAAGCGGGGCTATTGACACGAATTAGGTGATCGAACACACCAAAGTAGGCCTGCGCCGCCTCACCTTCTAGCCCGCGCAACACATTGATGTCGGCTTCTGTCAGTAGTTTGTCGGCGATGCGTTTTAAACGTTTGCAGGCGTGCTCGACAGCCGCTAGAGCCTCGACAGAAAGCTTATCGCCATGATCACGCAAGGCACGGCTCAACACCGCACGCTGGTTGTACAACTTGCCCGTCAGCAGGTTGCGTACGATGTCGGCACAACCTTTGCCCTCGTCGCTGCGCCGATACTGCTCACGGCGCAGCAGCACATTGCCAGATACCGGCCCCTCGACCCTGGCGAGAAATTTCCCGTAGGGGCTCAAGTAACAAATACTGATGCCCTGTTCCGAACAAAACCCCAGCAATGGCGGCGAGACTAAAACGCGGCCGATGCAGACCAGGCTCTCCAGCATATGCACCGGCAGCCGTCCTTTGATCTCTCCCTCAACCTCCATGACGATATTGGCGCCGTCTTTTCTAAGCCATGCGCCTTCGGTGGTGATGTACAGGGTATTGAGTTGGCGGCGCATGCTTCACTCCTTGAGTTGTTTGAACAGCCAGGCATTGACCGCGCTTTTGCGCCCCAATAAGTGCGGTTGGCAGAGTTCGATCAATGAACAGGCATCACAACGACGTGATTGATATTCGGCTCTCGGAGTGCGCCGAGACTCGAGCAATGCACGGGTCGCCAGGATCACGTCCAAGGTCAGGGCGCGCAGGGTTTCGTCGAACGGCACGGCTTTGCGCCGCCGCGTTTCGCCGTAAAACAAAGCCCCTTCGCTAACCGGCTGGCCAAACATAGCCTCAAGACACAGCCCTTGAGCGCACAGTTGCACCTCGTCGGCGCGGTGCTTTTTAGGGCGTCCACGCTTGTACTCCACTGGGTGGATACACTCACTGTCGCCGGCCTGACGAAACTCGACCACATCGGCAATCCCAACGATACCCAGCGCGTGGTTTACCAACGGCATGGCCGTAGCTGTGCGGACACCGTGGCGCTGCTCCGTTTGCGGCTGATCGGCGCGCTCATGCAGCAAGCGCCCCTCGGCTGTATGGCGGTTTTCAGCCCATAACTGCTCGATGTGAATCAAGGCGCACTGCCGAGGGCAATACAGGTAGTGCTGTAAAGCGGACAGGGGTATCAGGTCATCGTCGTCCATGTCCGCCCGACTCCGTTAAATCAACTCGCGCACGCTGACGCCTTGCGGCAGACGTTCAGCATCCAGCGAAATTTTATAGTCACTGAAGCTGCGCGCTGGCGTGTCAGCCTCACCCTCTAGCCGTTCGACCTTGACGCTGTCGAACAACACATGGGCAGGTGCATTCCCCATCGGATGCTCATGCTTGAACACGATCAACTTGCGCGCGGCCATTTCACCACGGGCGGCGGAACGGTCGTGCTCGAACATGTTGATCAGGCTACGCCAAAGCAGTTCAAGGTCGGCTTCGGAGAAGCCTGTGCGTTCAGCCAACTTGGCCGAGATAAAGCCATGAGCACGGTACAGGCCATAAGGAATGATGTGTTTGCGGCCCATGGTGCGGTTATCGCCGCTCTGCTCTTCTGCCTCTTTTTGCGTGGTCACGGCCATGCGGGTAATGGAAATCTCCATCGGCACCACTGGGTCAATTGAAGTGGCGAAGGCCATTTGTATCGGCCCACGTACCTGGCCACAGTTAACCCCGGTACTCATCACGGCACCGAAGGTGCGCACATCGAAGAAGTTAGCGCACATCCAGTCGGTCAAGCCCTTGGCCTTGGCTGCGTCCGCCGGCAGTTTTTTGTAACCGTTCTTGGCGTCTTCCGGAATATCCAAAGCCTTCCAGGCCAGTTCGTGCTGATTGTTCAGTACGGCCTTTTCTTGCATGTAGATGGCGTAACCCGGGCCACCCTCTTGCTCCAGGGTGACGTAGTTGCGGATTTTGCGTTTAAGGCAAACGTCGGTAACCAGGCCCTGATTGGTTTCCGGATCGAGGCGCGGCATGTTGCCGGCATCCGGATCGCCATTGGGGTTGCCGTTGGTCACGTCAAACAGATAAACAAACTCGTAACGGTTAGCGATGGCACTCATTGTTCTGCTCCTTGCTCGGTTTCAGGCCCAGTGCTGCTGTCGTCGTTAGTGCGGTTAAAGCGCGCTTGGGATTGGTGGTAGTAGCCGATGGCGAAACGCCCTTGATCTTCCAGTTTCAAATTACGCGGAAACAGGCTTTGCATGCCGTCGATGATTTCGCCAACGTCACGCTCCAGGTTGTGCGCCAGCCCGGGCTTTTCTTTGCGCACCTTGGCCAGATGGTTTTGCGTGTTACGCAAGAGCATCGGGAAAATAGTCGCGGGAGTGGCCGACGCCGCGCCGTAGTAACGGTCGCGAATGGTGGCGTTAACTTGCGTACCCAGAGCGTTGCGCTGGATGTTTTCCAATACAGCGAACAGCCGACCCAGGCGATAACCTGGGTTACTCACTTGCTTGTCGAGACTCACAGGCACCTCCTCATTAATTCCCTTTACGCCCAAGCGCAGATCACGCGTCAGGACGGCTTTGCACAACGCCACACGCACACCGGAGATATCGCCATCGGCACGCATGCGCATAATCAGGTTGGCCAGCAAGCTACGTGGATAGCGGCTGCCGGTCAGTACGGCGCGGGTGATGTCGCCGGCCAGTTGTGGCGCGATGTCCTCGCCTTTGGTTTTACCGTCGCGGCTGGGCACCGTGGCATGCAGCAAGCGCCAAATCGCCGGTTCGGTTTTCCACGGCAATGGCTGGATATGTAAATCTTGGTAATGCTCCGCTAGGCGCTGAGCAAAAAAACTCAGGCTGCCGGCTTGCCAGATGCGGATCGATAACCGCGACGCATTGGGCGCTAAACCGAGCACGAACAACTGGGTGTTCTCATCTAAGTCCAAACCCAGTTCCTGCAGCGGCCGGCCCTTGGCCACGGCATCGAGCACCGCGCGCAGTTTGGCGGCCTCACCGGCATCATCCGCCGGCGGCGTGAGCAAGCTGGCAAACGTTAACTCGGCGTTATGGCTTTGCTCTGGCGTGCCGGCTTGCGCCCAGAACACCACACTGGCATCACCGATTTGTAGGCGCTGACGGTTGTGCTCATCGCGGCGTAACAGATGATTCAGCACGGTGCTGTAGGCGAACGCGGCAGCTTCAGAGACTGGGGCATTAGCGCCCTGGCTTTTGCCATAAGACGTGAAGGAATCTAGGTTGAACGAGACGATTGAGGCACCGGAACTCTGCGCACCGTTTACCCCTTTGACCGCCGGATGCAAGCGCGCCAAAGGCATCTGTTGACCAGTTACCAGGCAACGACCCTCTTGGCTGTCGGTACCGGCAAGCAGCTTGGCCCTTAGTTGCTGTGCAGCCGGCAGATCGTGCAGATACTTTTGCTCGCCATCGATACGAAAAATGACGTTAGTGTCGAGCATCTCCTCACTGAACAGTGGTGCCTGAAATTGTTCTGGCGACCAGCGCTCAAGGAATCCCGCCAAGGCCCGCAAGCCGATATCGTCTTGGTCAGACAGGCACTCTTGATGCAGCGATTTGAAGGCCTGATGTTCTTGGCCAGTACGCGCGCCTTGCTTGGCACTAACACCCAATACGTAGCTGGTTTTATCCCACAAAAAACACGGCGAAATATTTGATGCCCGCTTGGGTGGCTGTGGCACGGTCAAACTCTTAGGCAATGGCTTTTTACCGGAGTTGTCGCGTATATCCAGCACATCCACCAACTCGCCCTCGGCGGACAAGACCAACGCATAGCTGATTTTTTCCTGGCTGAAACCGAACACTGGCACTGCATCCTGCTCGGCCAGCCGTTGGTAGTAGTCATTCAGCGCCGAGAGGATCATGCCTTTAGCTCCCGCGCCAAAAACGGCGGTACTTCAATCAAGCCATCACGCATCTGCGCGCGGAAGAAATGTGGCGTCATGTCATCGGTAAAATCGATGTCATGCAGCATCCAGCCGAGATCGCGCTCACCTTTGAGCGACTCATCAACAAGCGGCTCATCAATGCCGGCTTCAAGCAACTGAAAGCTGGCAGGGAACTCACGGACCCCAAGGCATGGCGCATGAAAACACTGTCCCTTGCGGGCGCGGCGATTAAAAATATCCAAGTGTTTGCCTACCGAGTCGCTGGCGTCGGCTTTTGCCGTCAGCTCAAAGTGTGCCTCGATGACGTAGGCCACTTCACGCAAGATGATGGCCGCACGCTGTTGACGGTCTTCATCGACAAAGGTGATCAGGCCATCGGTGCGCCCGGTCTTCATGGCCTTGCCGACGCTGGCGGAGGACAGCTTGCCACCTACTTCGTTACGGCGCAGCGACTCAAAGCGAATAGGTTTGAGCACCTGGATACGGTCTACCGACCAGCGAATCGCCGGTTTCCAGTGAATCGCTTCGAGTATGCCGCGCGCGGCAGAAGGGGTTATCACGTCATAGGAGACGCGCTCTACCTTCATTTCAGGTCGGGTAAAACACGCCCGTACGCCCCACACCAGTAATCGTATTCCGTAGGCCATTGCGCTCTCCTTTTCAGTATTGCTTTATCCGAGCCGAGCATGCCGGCGACTGTTTTGACCAACCGAAGATGTTACCAATACAAACGCTCACTGCTGATGAACGCCGGACTATCCCAGTGCAGCCCAAAGCAGGGGTGATACAGATCAGGGTTAACCAGCGCCATAAATTGCTCGCCATAGCGTTTTTCGTTAACCGCCTGAATCGCCCCGGCTTGGCGCAAAGTCTCATAAGCCGGGCGTGGCACCTGCACCAAGTAAGGTTGCAAGCGACGGGCGATGCCGGCGCAACCTTCGGCAAACTCCAGTTCTCCTAACGCTGTCTGCGCCTCTTGGTCAAAAGCAATGATCACCGGCATCTGCACGCTGTCGATCATGCGAAACTTAGTCGCCAACATTTCGAAAGGCAGGCCGTCGAGCTTGCCGCCCTCAATCTGCCCGAGCAAATTGTGCGCATCCAGCTCCTGCGGGCCTTTTTGCCAATACAACAGGCGAAAATAACGTTCGATGGCGTCCAGCCCCAGTGGATCATCGCCATGCAGACGCAAGACCTCGCGCGCGGCTTGGGCGAACTGTTTGAGTTCCGCTGGCGGTGCCCAATCCGGGTTGTCGGTGGCGAATATCATCACCTCACTCTCGGCCGGCGCGCGTTTGCCTTCACGATTGCATCGCCCCGCCGCCTGAGCGATGGAGTCCAGCCCGGCTTCGGCGCGCAGTACGGCGGGGAAATCGACATCCACCCCGGCCTCGATCAATGAGGTTGCGACCAAGCGACAAGGCTTGCCCGCCTTGAGCAACAACCGCACCTCGGCCAACACTTGGCTGCGATGCTTGGCACACATCAGGGTGGTCAGGTGGCGCGCACCCGGATGTTCAGCGATAGACTCGTACAGCGCACGGGCATGGCGGCGGTTATTGACGATACACAGCACCTGATCACGTTCGGCCAACTGGCCCGCTAAGGCATCATCACTCAGTAGCCCAACATGGCGCACATGCACCCGTTTGAGCGCCGCAAATAACCTGCTTGGCTCAGGCGCCAACTCACGGACATCTTGCAAACCACCGACAAACTCAGGTGCCTGCAGCGCCGGCTGCGTTGCCGTGCAGAGCACGGCACTGACCTTATAGTTGAGTGCCAACTCAGCGAGCGCACTGACACAAGGCCGCAGTAATTTCAGTGGCAAGGTTTGCGCCTCGTCCAGCACCACTACGCTGCTGGAGATGTTGTGTAATTTGCGGCAAGCAGAGGGCCGAGCAGCAAACAGGCTTTCAAAAAACTGTACGGCGGTGGTCACCACTATCGGCGCATCCCAGTTTTCCATCGCCAGCTTGATCTTTTCGCGTGACTCGCGAGCCTGACTCTTGTCATCGACGAAGGCGCTGTGATGTTCCAGCACCGCCGCACCCAAGTCGCCAAGTGCTTGGCGAAAAACCGCCGCGTTTTGCTCGACGATGCTGGTAAAGGGAATGACGAAAATAACCCGACGCAAACCGTGGGCGATTGCGTGATCGAGAGCGAACGCCAGTGACGCGAGGGTTTTGCCACCTCCAGTGGGTACGGTCAGTGAAAATAGACCCGGAGCCAGAGCTGCCCGGCTGCGCACCTCAGTTAGGATTTGCGCCCGCAAACTATTAACCGCCGAGTTAGGGCTAAAGCTTGCAAGATAAACATCCAGTCGCGCACGCAGCGCTATCAAGCTCGGTTGCGTGCCACCGCGCAGTGCTTTGCGTTGCTCAATTTTGTGGTAATAGGCCTCGGTATCAAGGAAATCGGCATCCACCAGACAGGAAAAAATCATCCGACCCAGAAAAGCCAGCTGAAACTGGCTGCGTCCTTGGCTGGCTCGAAAGCTTGCTGGCGGAGTCAGCGAACCCTCGGCTGGCAACTCCAACTCATCGCGCCACGCGTGCAACAAGGTAGGCAGTTGGGCACGCAGACGATCATTTAATGCCGTGCGCTCACCCGGCTCGCGGCCATTGGCTAAACCCGCGTGATGCCCGGCAATGCCATACGCCAGTAGCTTGCCAAGCGGGCCATAACGCTCATAAGCAATCCGCGCGCCCCAGGTGGAATGATCGACCTTGCCGTAATCACCGCACAAACGGCGCTGAAATTCATTGGTGTACTTGCCTAAGTCATGCAGAAGGCCGGCAACCCGCGCTAAAGATGAGCCATCGAAGAACGCGGCCTTTTGTTCAGCCAACCGACCGACACTGTTGAGGTGCTCCGACAACAACTGCCAATCCGCCTGATCCGTTGAGTCGCTTGAGTGCGCGTAAAAATTACTCATCTGCTTATCTAACCGCCACATTTGTCACGAATGGATAATTAGCCCTGGACGAGCAAGCAGCCCCGAAAGAACCTTATGGAGACAACGTAGCATCGCCCCATCACTGATTGATTTGCTCTTACAAGAGCATTCCGCTTCGCCGCGAAACACGTATTAAGGCCATCCATGGAGTGCTGAGACCTACCTTTCATGCGATGTCCGCAACAGTAGCCACACGCCATACAGGGGTAAAGCAAACAACATTAGGTGGCTGGTATTATTTGTATTACTGGTCAATTTTTTTCAGCAACATACTTTCTCAGCAACTCAACCTCGCTAACTGATCAGCCAAGGCTTGCTGCAGTAGCACCACCTTGCGCTGCAACTGCGCCACATGGGCGCGCTCGGCCCGCAGTGCGGAGTCGATTTCCTTACGTTCCTCAAGCAACTGTTTATTCATCGCCTGCTGGCTAGCCAAGGCGCATCCTTGCCGCGCCAACACCTCATCCGTGGCTTGATGGCGCAATGCCTGGATCAGCAGCAACATCAGCAGCGTGATGATCAGCAAGCCTGCACCGCCCATCAGTATCCATACCAGCCCCATGCCTGCCATCGCTCGAACGACCTCCTGCGTTCGCGGTCAACCTTGAACCGCCAGCGCAGAGTATGTAGCCTCAATCTACAGGTCTATAATGTAGGCATATACAGGTAAAGTTTGCGCACAGATGGAGACACGATGAAACGCGAGCAATCGATCGAACAAGTACGCTGGGATCTGGCTTTACGTTATCGCCTGATCGAGACAGTGGCCTGGTGGGAGGGGCGACTGACCACCGGGCACCTGATGCAGAGCTTCGGCATCAGCCGGCAGCAGGCCTCGAAAGACATCAACAGCTACATCAACGAATATGCGCCTAGAAACCTTACATACGACAAGTATCTGAAGGGCTATGTGCCGAGCAAAGTGTTCAAGCCATTGTTCATCGACGACAGCGCCAGCGCCTATTTGCACCTACTGAATCAGAACCACGAACGCGCCCCGCACATCGACGGCCTAGCCTTGGCCTACGCCCACACCGAAGTGTTGCAGGTGCCGGATCGCTCGATTCGCCCGGAGGTGCTGCGCCCGCTGCTCAAGGCCTGTCGTGAAGGCCTGCGCCTAGAAACCGAGTACGTGTCGTTTGCCACACCAGTGGCGGAAACTCGCCTGATTGCGCCGCACACCCTCATTTACACCGGCATGCGCTGGCATGTGCGCGCGTACTGCGAGAAAAACGGCGCCTACCGCGACTTTGTCCTCAGCCGCCTGCGCGGTGAACCGGATGTGCTGGACACCTCAGAATTCAGCCGCGAGGCTGATACGGGCTGGAACACCCGAGTGAATGTCATCATCGAGCCGGACCAGCGCCTAACGGCCGAGCAGAAACGCATCATCGAGATCGACTACGGCATGCAGAACGGCCAACTGATCGTGCCCAGCCGCGGCGCCCTGGTGCAGTATGTGCTGCAGCGCTTTCAGATCGACGCTAACAAAGTCGAATCCAAGGCCAGCGCCCAGCAAATCGTGGTGGCCAACCTGGATGCATTACAGCCTTGGTTGTATCACTGAGGCAGCAGATCGTGGCAGAAAGCCGGCCCCTGCGGCCGGCTTTGTTGTTTAAAGCGCCCTAGCGCGACCCTGCGTGTATTGTTAGCGGCATCCCTGAATCAAATCCGCATCAACGCCATATGAGGCCGGGCAAAGGCTCGCCATCAAGCCTCCCCACACGGCTAATACACTCAGCATTGCCTAGCAGCTCTCACCGCCAATGTCGGTTCAGTAGTAATAGGTCACGGCTCATTTGCGCAGGAAGCTGGCCACTTGCTCGGCCTCAAACGGCCAGTTGAGTTCGGCGCCATTGTCGGTACGGCGCAGAACGGGGATCGACAGGGCGTACTGGTCGACCCACTCTTCACGCTCGACAATATCGAGCAACTCCACCAATAAGCCGTGCTCAACAAAGGGCAGCAGCACCGACTCAGCCACCTCGCATAGGTGGCAGCCGAGGGTGCCGAATAGTTGGCATTCAGGAATCATGGCAGCGCCTCCAAGCTTTTTCAGAGGCGCAGTTTAACCTGCTTACGCGACGCCGGCAGGGCTGTCGGCACGAGGTAACAGAAGGTTTTGCAACCCGTCGAGCAGGCTTTGGTTGAAACTGTCGGCCTTATCCAAACGCTTGGTATCGAAGCGCTCATCGAGGCTGAACACGCCACGCAACATTTGCTCCAAGGTGCTAGGACCATCATCGCTGACCTCGGCACTGCTGCGCAGAGCTTCCAGCAAGCCTTGGGCGTAGTCGATCAGGTTGCTGTTAACGGCACTGGCAGGCTGGCCACCCTCCTCGGCCACTGCGCTGTAGGCATCGGTGGCCTGGCGCACGCGGGTTTGGGTCAACTGCAGAGACATGGACGCTAATTGCTTGCCATCCAGCTGTAGCTTCATGGCTTGATCAAAAGCGCCGCTAAGATCGCCGGCATAAAACTTGTCAGACAGCCCGGCGACTTGGTCAAACAGCTTACCCAACGCGGCACGCTCGTCGTCATCCAGCTCACCTTCGATGCTGACCTGAAAGCCCGCCATCTGCAGGCTGCTGGATTGCCGATTAATCTGTACGGCGCTGCCATTGCCATTACTGACGGCCGCCAGACTGGTTTGCGAATAGTTAGCCGACGCCTGTGCCACGGCGATGCGCAGCTTGTCGCCATCACGGGTAGTGATGTTCAGCTCGAAGGTTTGCGCCTGTGCCGTAAAGCGCTCGCTGTAGGCCGCCACGGCGCTGCTACCTACTGAGCTTCCGGCATTGGCCACAGGCGGCGCATAGGTCTTATCCAACCCGGCAAAACCATCCTGAATACGCTTATAGGTGTCGTCGACATTGGCAGCCACTTGGCCACCGAGCACGCCAAGGCCATCGAGGATTTTGCGCGCTTCAGCAAAGCCTTTTTCGACACCTTCACGGGCCTGAGTGAGCAGCTTTTGCAGTTGCGCTGGGTCTGCACCGCTGGCGGCCTCGCTGCGTAAACGCTGGTCGATGAAGCCAAGAACTCGATCGGCAACTTTTTCTGGACTGTAGTCGTTGGCTTTGCCGGCTAAAGCGCCCGGCTGCAGCCCCAAGCGTTCGGCCAGGCGATTGGCCAAGGTTTGCTGAGCATCGACGCTGGCGCGAGCTGTCGGCTGATTATGGGTAAGCGGGGCGCGGGCGGCACCAGGGGCAAGCGAGGCCAAAGTAGTCATGGCACTTTACCGGGTTAAGGAAACACGCCTTGTTGGCGGCCCCGGCACAACAAACTTGAACTTAATTGGGCGGCAACCGACCAATGGCCAATGCCCATACCACGTGGCGCAACGAACAAACCTGTGCTGCAACCTATGTGCAACCTGCCTTGGTAATCGTGCTGGAGTACGCCCAAGCTTGCACCGCGAGCGCGTATTTGAGGCGCAACTCCAGCGCAGTCGTTTATATACAGTCTGCTTGCTAGACGCGGCAGTCGTTATACTCGCCCATACATTGACCCCGGAGCATGCCATGACTATTTCCCTGTACGCCGCCTCAATCCCTGTGCTTAAACAGATGCTCAGCAGCCTTAGCGACATACTGCACAAAGCCGAAGCCCATGCGGGTAGCAAGAGCATCGAGCCTAATGCTCTGCTGCAGGCACGTTTGTTTCCGGACATGTTTGCTCTGAGCCGTCAGGTACAGATTGCGGCCGACTTCGCCCGTGGTATTGCTGCGCGCCTGGCCGGTGCCGAAGTGCCCAAGTACGCTGATAACGAACAGAGCTTTGCTGACCTGCAAGCCTTGTTGAGCAAGAGCCTGGCCTTTATCGATAGCTTCACCCCCGAGCAGATCAACGGTCAGGAAGACCGCGAGATCATCACGCGCGCTGGCACGCCAAAAGAGAAACGCTTCAACGCCCAGGCTTATCTATTGAGCTATGGCTTGCCGCAGTTCTTCTTCCACGTCACCACCGCTTACGCCCTGCTGCGTCATAACGGCGTAGAAGTCGGTAAACGCGACTACATGGGCATCTACTAAACTACCCGCCGGGTTGCGGTGTGTGCTCGCCCTGAGCACACACCGCAAACTGACCTATATCACCTGCGATGAACGCCTGTACCCCTTACAGGCAATCAGTTCTAGACCTTAAGGCCCGCCTTGGGCATGCTCGCGCGCTGCTGCCGGAGAAGCCTTTTGTTCACTAACTTACTGATCTTCCTTACTGCCTCGCTGGTGGTTATCGCCTTATTTAATCGCCTGCGTCTGCCGGCGGTGCTGGGCTATTTGTGTGTCGGCCTGCTAATCGGCCCGAATGCTTTCAACTGGGTGAACAACTCCGCCGACCTGCCGGACCTGGCCGAATTGGGCGTAGTGTTTCTGCTGTTCACCCTAGGTTTAGAGTTCTCCCTGCCGCGCATGCTGGCGCTGCGCAATGTGGTATTTGCCCTAGGCGGCTTACAGGTGCTGGTGAGCACCGCAGCGCTGGGTGGCTTGCTGTTCTGGTTCGGCTTGCCACTGGCTGTGGCACTGGTAATGGGGGCTGGCCTTGCGCTGTCATCGACGGCGATTGTTAGCCGCGAACTTAGCAGCCTTGGCGAGATTTTCAGCCGCCATGGACAAAATGCGATCGGTGTCTTGCTGTTTCAGGACTTGGTCGCCGTACTTCTACTGACCCTGCTGCCGGCACTCACTGCAGACAGCAGCGGGCTCTGGTACATGGAACTAGCCCTGATCATGGGCAAAGCCGTGTTGCTGTTTATCGGCTTACTCCTGGCCAGCCGCTGGGTATTGCCGCGCCTGTTCCATGAAGTGGCGGCCGCCCGCTCACCAGAGCTATTTGTCACCCTAGCGCTGGTGATTGTGCTGCTGACTGCCTGGCTGACTCATCTGCTGGGGCTGTCGATGGCACTGGGGGCGTTTCTTGCGGGCATGCTGCTGGGCGAAAGCCATTATCGTCACCAAATCGAGGCGGATATCCGCCCGTTCCGCGACATTCTCCTCGGTCTGTTTTTTGTCAGCGTCGGCATGCTTATCGACCTGCAGCTATTTGCCAGCGAGGGCATGCTGATTCTCGCCCTGACGTTGGGCCTGATGTTAATCAAGGGCAGCGTGGTAGCCGTGCTGGTCAAACTGCGTGGGGCCGACAATCAAACCGCTTGGCGCAGTGGCTTGGCTCTGGCCCAAGGCGGCGAATTCTGTTTTGCCCTGATGGCGCAGATTGTTCAAGCGCACCTGCTGCCAGGCCCACAAGCCAAGCTATTGTTGGCGGCGACTTTTTGCTCTATGGCCCTGACGCCACTGTTACTACGCGCCGCGCCCGCGCTGGCTGCACGTCTGCAGCGCAGCCCTAGCCGCGAGCTGCAGCTGGACGTCATCAGCCAGGCCAGCGCACAGACGCAAGGCCATGTGGTGATTTGTGGCTATGGCCGCGTCGGGCAATCCATCGGCCGTTTTTTACGCTTAGAGCAGCAAGAATTTATCGCCCTTGATGACGACCCGATCCGGGTGCAAGAAGCCGTCGCGGGTGAAGAGAATGTGCACTACGGCGACTCTGGGCGCACCGATCTGCTAATGGCCGTAGGCATGCTGCGCGCGCGCCTGCTGGTGGTCGCGGTAGATAAAACCGATGTGGCCCTGCACATCGTTAAACAAGCCCGCAGCCTGCATAGCCATTTACCGATTCTGGTGCGCACCCGCGACGACAGTCAGCAAGCTGAGTTGTTGGCCGCGGGTGCCAACGAGGTAGTACCTGAACTGCTGGAATCGAGCCTAATGCTGGCCTCGCACGCGCTGGTGATGCTCGGCGTACCCGAGCTGCGGGTTCAGGAGCATGTCGACCGGGTACGGCACAGCCGCTACAAAATGCTGCACGGTTTTTACCATGGCGCCCAGAACAACCTACTGAATGCCCAAGGTCGCTCACGCCTCCTGATGCACGCTGTCACCCTAAGCGCCGACGCCCATGCCTGCGGCCAGAATCTCCCGACTCTAGAGCTGGAGCAACTGGGTCTTGAAGTGCAAGGCGTACGCCGTGACGGTACGGAGCTGCCCTTGGACAACCACACGTATCTGTGTGCCGGTGACGCGGTGCTGCTGGCTGGCCCATTAGAGGCCATCGAGGCCGGCGAGGCACGCCTGCTCGGCGGCTTGCGCTAGGTCACAACCGCAGCACTGAGCGGTCGCTAATCGACTAAGGTCTAAAAGCGTGATTTGCCGTCTCCGTGGTTAAGTCATGCTGCTGTAATGGAAAATGCATATTCCACACAGCCTGCCGACCCCACCAGGAGCTAACAATAATGAAAGTCACTCCCCTCGCCCATGCTATCGCCCTCGCTGGCGTGAGCGCGTGCATGACCCTGCCAAACCTGGCGCATGCAGACTTTATCGCTGACAGCAAAGCCAGCCTGGAGCTGCGCAACTTCTACATGAACCGCGATTATCGTCAGGATGGCAGCCCTGCCCTGCCGAAAGTAACGGGCAAGACGCCAGTGGAGTATCGGAGCAAGTCTGAAGAATGGGCCCAAGGTTTTCTGCTGCGCTATGAGTCAGGCTTTACCGAAGGCACGGTTGGTGTCGGCGTGGATGCCATCGGCACTCTGGGCGTCAGGCTCGACTCCGGCCGCGGCACCAGCGGCACTGGTCTGCTGCAAGCCGATCGAGAAACCGGCCGCGCTGAGGATAGCTACGGCGATCTGGGCGTGACCGCAAAAGTGCGCGTGTCCAAGAGCACCCTGAAAGTCGGCACCCTGATGCCCAAACTGCCGACCTTGCTGTCCAACGACTCGCGCCTGCTGCCGCAGAGTTTCCAGGGCGGCCAACTGAACTCCATGGAAATCGACGGCCTGACCTTCGATGCGGGTCAGCTGAACCGCGTCAACCAGCGTGACTCATCGGACCACGAGACGATGACCCTCACCAACAGCTACAGCGCCAAGACCAAGAGTACGGGCGCCCGAGGCATCAACTTCAAGAGTGGAGCAGTAGCCGATAGCGACGAGTTCAACTTCGCTGGTGCCAGCTACAAGTGGAACGACCAACTGACCACCGGCTACAACTACGCCAAACTGGATCAGTTGTACGACCAGCACATTCTCAACCTGGCCCACGTACTACCGATTGCCGACCAGCAGTCGCTGAAAACCGACCTGCGCTTTGCCCGCTCCACTGACGACGGCCAAACCAACGTCGACAACAAGGCGCTGGGTGCCATGTTCACCTATACGCTCGGCTTCCAAAGCTTCGGCTTGGGTTATCAAAGCATGAGCGGCGATACCGGTTTTGCCTACATCAACGGCGCTGATCCTTACCTGGTTAACTTCGTACAGATCGGTGACTTCGCCTTCAAAGATGAAAAATCCTGGCAGGCGCGCTACGACTATAACTTCGCCGGCATGGGCATTCCCGGCCTGACCTTTATGACCCGTTACCTCAACGGCAACAATGTTGATCGTGGCGCAGGCCTGAGCGAAGGCAAGGAGTGGGAACGCGACATGGACATCGCTTATGTGGTGCCCGAAGGTGACTTCAAAGGGGTCGGGATAAAATGGCGCAACGCGACCACCCGCTCTAACTTTGGCAACGAATTGGACGAAAACCGCCTGATCCTCAGCTACACCTTGGCGCTCTGGTAAGCGTTAGGCCCCATACAAGCCCGCTCAATTGAGCGGGCTTTTTTCTGCCCAGTAAAGCGTCTTGGTTGATCAGTGCCCACATGGGTAACGGCTGGATAAATATCAGTACCACTGACTAATACTGGCCCACGACAGTTGTATTAGAGCCTAAGCCCAAGCACCCTAGCCCAGTAACACTGTGCCGAGCAGTGGCTGGCGTCGATAAACGATGCCTGAACCACATGCCTGACCGCGCAGGTTAAGCGGATGAGACTAGGCCAGACTCGCCACATGCCAACCCATCCATGACTACTGACCTGCCTCTTGCTAAGGCGGGCGCACCACACAGGAGCCATCCATGCACGAAAACCTGATACTTGAGCCGACCTACAGCGCCGACGCCTGCGTCATCTGGTTGCACGGCTTGGGCGCCGACCGTTACGACTTTTTGCCCGTGGCTGAAATCCTCCAGCAAACACTGCACAGCACTCGCTTCATGCTGCCTCAGGCTCCCACTCGGGCCGTGACCATCAACGGCGGCTATGCCATGCCTAGCTGGTACGACATTCTGGCCATGAGTCCAGCACGCGCGATCAATCGCGAACAACTGGAAGCCTCAGCCCAGCAAGTGATCGACCTAATCGAAGCGCAGCGTGACGGCGGCATTGATCCGGCACGCATCATCCTCGCCGGCTTTTCCCAGGGCGGCGCCGTGGTTCTGCATACCGCCTACTTGCGCTGGCACGGACCGCTGGGTGGTGTATTGGCGCTTTCCACCTACGCCCCTACATTCAGTGACGAGGTGCAACTGCCTGCAGCCAAACAACAAATACCGGCACTCTGCCTGCATGGTCGCAACGATGATGTCGTGCTACCCACGATGGGCCGTGCCGCTCACGACTACCTGCACGCCCAGAGCGTGCCGGTGACGTGGAAGGATTACCCAATGAGCCATGAAGTACTCAATGAAGAGATCCGCGACATCGCTGTTTGGCTGCAAGCAACCCTGGCCTGAACATTCGTAGCGACGCATACAAATGCCGCATCTGACCAAATAGTCACGTTAAGACCACTGGTCAGATGAATTAAACCTGCGGATTGCCACACCCCAAAAGCGGGAATAGTGTTGCCCTCGGTCTATGCAAAACGACAGGGAGCGTTCGCTATGTCCGCCATTGTTGATCATCGGCAATCTGCTGCTTGGCCATGAAAATCAGCCCACGGCAGGCCGACCTGCAACAACTCATGCACCTGCGACTGTTCCACAACGTCGCTGCCAGCAACCTCAGTCAGTTGCTCAACTCTTTTTGTGTCTGCGAACTGGAAGCTGGCGAAGTTCTGCTCTCACCGTTCAAGCGCAACCAATACCTGTACCTTTTGTTGGAAGGCCAGCTCAAAATTTACCTCGGCTCACTCGACAACCAGTCCGTGAGCACACTTGAGGCCGGTGAGTGCGCGGGCGAAGTTAGCTGCCTCGACAACCAAACGCCCTGCGCCTACGTAGTCGCCACCACCGCCTCGATAGTGCTGCGCCTGCAGCGCAAAGCGCTGTTCGACCTGTTCAGCCAGTCACCGCAATTGCTGCAAAACCTGCTGGAGTTAATGTGCCAACGCGTACGGCAAAGCAATCAAGGCATCCTCGACAGCGAGCAGCACGCCAACATCGACACCTTGACCGGCTGCTTCAATCGCCGTTGGCTGGAGCATGTGTACACGCGTGAAAGCACCCGCTGTGCCTACAACGGACAAACGCTGTGCATGCTGATGCTCGATGTGGACCACTTCAAAGCCTACAACGACAAGCATGGCCACTTGGCTGGCGACTATGCCCTGTGCCTGGTGGCCCATACCTTGCGCCAGCAGCTGCGCCCCAAAGACAGCATGGCCCGTTATGGCGGCGAGGAGTTCGTGATTTTGCTGCCCGGCATCGACGCTACGGAAGGTCGCCAGATAGGCCTACGCCTGCGCGAAAGTCTGGAGCACGTGCAGTCGTTTTACTCACCCATCGGCGTTCTACCGGGGGTGACGGTCTCCATCGGCTTGGCGCAGATGCAACCGCGCGACAGCCTAGAGGGCCTTATCGCCTGCGCCGACAAAGCGCTCTATCAAGCCAAGCAACAAGGCCGTAACTGTCTGTGCGGTTAAACCGCGCTCGCACAGCGCTGAACAGCAAACGCACAAGGGATAAACAACACCACAACGGCCACCAGTAACCACGCCCCACCGCGCTTTCGACTTACCTCACCTACCCAAGACCGCTGCCAATATCGGCCAAGCACTCGCAAAGCCCCAGCTTGCAAGCCTTAGCGCGGTTCAGGCTGCGGCCGGGCGCGGCACTTCGCCGAGCCGGCATCTTGCTTTACACTGACCCACATTCTTTCCTTCACTATTAATGAGATCACCGTGCTCAAAGCGCTCAAGAAATTCCTTGGCAAAGACGCCGGCGAGCAGCCCGCAGCGACCCCAGTAGCCCCCGTCAACGTCACCGCCCCAACCACCCCGCGCGAGCCACAGCGCCACGAAAAGCCGCAGCCTGCTGCCGTAACGGTCAGCAGCGAACCCGTTAAGTCCAGCGCCGAGCCGATCAAACCAACCAAGCCACGCCGCGAACGCCCGGTAAAAACGATCGATACGTGGAAGCTAGAAGACTTCGCCGTCGAGCCCGCTGAAGGCAAAACGCGCTTTCACGATTTCAAGCTAGCGCCCTCGTTGATGCATGCCATCCACGACCTTGGTTTCCCCTACTGCACGCCGATTCAGGCGCAGGTGCTGGGCTTTACCCTCGCCGGCAAAGATGCCATCGGCCGGGCGCAAACCGGCACTGGCAAGACGGCCGCCTTTCTGATTTCCATCATCACCCAACTGCTCAACACCCCGGCGCCGAAAGAGCGTTACATGGGCGAGCCGCGCGCGCTGATCATCGCGCCAACCCGCGAGTTGGTGGTGCAGATCGCCAGCGATGCCGCCAACCTGACCAAATACACCGGTCTCAACGTTATGCAGTTTGTCGGCGGGATGGATTTCGACAAACAACTCAAACAGCTTGAGTCCAAGTTCTGCGACATCGTTGTGGCCACACCGGGCCGGTTACTGGACTTCAACCAGCGCGGCGAACTGCATCTGGACATGGTCGAGGTGATGGTCCTGGATGAAGCCGACCGCATGCTTGACATGGGCTTTATCCCCCAGGTACGACAAATCATCCGCCAGACCCCGCCGAAGAACGAACGGCAAACGCTGCTATTCTCCGCCACCTTCACTGAAGACGTGATGAATCTGGCCAAGCAATGGACCACCGACCCGGCCATCGTCGAAATCGAGCCGGAGAGTGTGGCCAGCGACACCGTTGAACAGCATGTATATGCCGTAGCCGGCAGCGATAAATACAAGCTGCTGTACAACCTGATCAAACAAAACAACTGGACGCGGGTGATGGTCTTTGCCAACCGCAAAGACGAAGTGCGGCGCATCGAAGAGCGCCTTACCCGCGACGGCATTAAAGCCGTGCAAATGTCAGGCGATGTGCCGCAACACAAACGCATCAAGGCACTGGAAGATTTCCGTGAGGGGCGCATCTCCGTGATGGTCGCCACCGACGTGGCCGGTCGCGGCATTCACGTTGACGGCATCAGTCACGTGATCAACTTCACCCTGCCAGAAACACCAGACGACTACGTGCATCGCATCGGTCGTACCGGCCGCGCTGGTGCTACGGGCACCTCAATCAGCTTTGCCGGCGAGGACGACGCCTACGCATTGCCACCGATCGAAGCCCTGCTTGGGCACAAGATTCATTGCGAACAACCACCGACCGAATTGCTCGTGGCCGTGCCGCGCTCGCATTAAGCCCAGTCGCAACACCGACACAGGCGCCCATGGGCGCCTGTGTCATTTCTACTGCCGGCTTGATCAATGATCAGTCGTGACTGGTCGCGCCGATTTTATGTATCGACAGATCAGCACCGTAGTACTCCTCTTCCTGACTTAGGCGGATGCCGACACTGGCTTTCAGTGCGCCATACACCAGCAAGCCACCCAGCAGCGCAATGCTGATGCCCAGCCCGGTACCAAGCACCTGGCTGACCAGGCTGACGCCGCCCAGCCCGCCCAGCGCCTGCTGACCGAAAATCCCACAGGCAATGCCACCCCAAGCGCCGCACAAGCCATGTAACGACCAGACACCCAGCACGTCATCGATCCTCCACTTCACCTGGCTGGCGGTGAACACCCACACAAACAAGCCACCGGCAATCGCCCCAGTAATCAATGCACCAATCGGGTGCATCACGTCAGAACCGGCACACACCGCCACCAACCCGGCCAGCGGGCCGTTATGTAAAAAGCCTGGGTCATTACGCCCAACCAGCAGCGCCGCCAGCGTGCCACCAACCATGGCCAGCAACGAGTTGACCGCCACCAGACCACTGGCCGCCTCCAGCGTTTGCGCACTCATCACGTTGAAGCCGAACCAGCCGACAATCAGCACCCACGAGCCCAGCGCCAGAAACGGAATATTCGACGGCGCAAACGCCACTAGGCGCCCCTCGCGATAACGACCATTACGCGCCCCAAGTAACAACACGGCGGCCAACGCCAACCAACCGCCTACGGCATGCACCACCACCGAGCCGGCAAAGTCGTGAAAGCGAGCGCCAAAATGCGCCAGCAGCCAGGCCTGCAGGCCATAGTTGCCGTTCCACATCATGCCCTCGAAGAACGGGTAGATGAACGCCACGATCAGCAGCGTGGCACACAGCTGTGGGCCAAACTTGGCGCGCTCGGCAATACCACCCGAGATGATGGCCGGGATTGCCGCAGCAAAAGTCAGCAAAAAGAAAAATTTAACCAGAGCAAAGCCGTGATCCATGCTCAACTGCGCAGCGGGGACCATAAAGCTCACCCCATAAGCGATCCAGTAACCGATGAAGAAATAGGCCAGAGTAGACACCGCAAAGTCGGAGATGATCTTCGACAGGGCATTGACCTGATTCTTCTGCCGCACGGTGCCCACTTCCAAAAAAGCAAAGCCCGCGTGCATGGCCAGTACCATCACTGCGCCCAGCAGTAGAAACAGCGTGTTACTGCCATGAACCAGACTGTTCACAGCGGTTTGCAGGTTATCCATGGGATGACAGCCTTTGCAGTAGGAGAAAAAGCACCAAAGCAGTTCAAGTCAAAACCGGCATGCACCATCCTGGCGCTACAACATCGCCAAACCAGCAACAGCAGCGTCACCCAGGCAAACCAAGCCGGCATTAGCCAGAAGTACTTTTCCTTTATTTATCATAGAGTTGATGAGTTTTTCAGGCGCCATTGCGCTAATCAGCAATGGCTATTCATAGGGCATCTGCGCATTATTACGCACCAGCACATTGCAAGGCCTGTACCAGGCAAAAGGCAGGAACCTTCTGCCACCCAATGGACTCTAAATGTCTCAGCCCCATTGATAAGGAGATCTACCATGCCGAAAGCGATCGAAAAGACTCAGCAAGAGCAACTTCAAGCAGAATTCAAAGCGCTGATCGAAGACACCGAGAAGCTCTTACAGCATGCCGCCAGTCTCGCCGGCGATCAGGCTGACGAGCTGCGTCAGCAAATCCAGCTCAATCTGCAACGCGCGCGCAGCACCCTTGCGCAAAGCGGTGATGCTCTGCGTCAACGTGGTGATGCGGTGCGGCAGGCCGGTGAAACTTATGTTCAACAAAATCCGTGGCAAGCCTTGGGGATAGTGGCAGGCGTCGGTGTGCTGTTGGGCCTGCTGCTCGGGCGCCGCTAAGCATGAGTGATACTGACCCTAGCGCCGGACCATCCATGCAGCGTCTTGGGGCTGCAGCTCTAGGCCTGCTGCACAGCCATGTCGAATTATTTGGCATCGAACTGCAGGAGCAAAAAGAGCGCAGCCTGCAAACCATTGCTTGGGCGGGTATGACTTTACTGGCCGGGTTGCTGTTGTTAATAGGGCTGTCCGCCCTGCTCCTGATTGCCGCCGAGGAGGCCTACCGCCTGCCTGCCATTCTGTCACTGTGCTTGCTCTATAGCTTGGCCCTGCTGCTGTGCGTCTGGCGCTTGCGGCGCCTGCTGTACAACACCGCCTCTCCATTCAGCGCCACCCTTGCCGAACTGGCGCGCGACCGCGAGCGTTTGCTGCCATGAGCCTGCCTGAATTACCGACTAATGCCTCACGCCATCAGCTGCGCAAAGCGCTGATTCAAATGCGTTTGGAGTTGCATCGACAAGAATTGCGCCAAGAAGCGCTGCAGGCACTGCAGCCATTGCAGGAGGTGCGAGATTTCGGCCGACGCTGCAAATCTGCCCTTGGACACGGCGCGTTACCCGTGGCCGGTATTGCTGCGCTGGCCGTCAGCGGCTTGTTGCTAAGCCAGCGTCGCCAATGGCCGCGCTGGTTCAGCCTGGGAAGTGCTCTGGCGCCGGTGCTGCTGGCGCTTTGGCGTCAACCGGCCAACGCCGCGAAAACCGAGCAAAGCTGATAACAGCCCTCGCTAGGCTCAAGCAAATGCCCGCCGCCGGAGCGCGGCGGGCGGCTGCGCACTTTCACAAGCGCATCAGCACCCATGCGGCAACAGCCACTACCAGCACGATCAATACGCCATACAGCAGCTTGTGATTGGCGACCGCACCCTGCGTGGCCTGCCCGGAGGCGACACTCGCGCTGGCCAAAGGCTGGCTGTTAACCTTGGGCAAAGCGACCATGGGCATAAACAACGTGGCATCTTCCAGCGCCGCCTGCTGAACCTCATCGACCTTCGGCCCGATCACTAACAGGGTCACGCCGCCCATCTGCATCTGGTCGCCAGCCAACAGTGTGGCGGTAGTGACCTTTTGCCGATTGACCTGCAGGCCGTTGGCCGAGCCCAAGTCTTTGACCTCCAGTACGCCGTCCTTGAGGAAGAACTCACAGTGCCGGCGCGACAACTCGGGGTCGTTGAAGCACAGCTCGCACTTGACTGAGCGGCCGAAAGTCATTGAGCCCGACAGCGGATATTTGTTGCCTTGGTTTTCGCCCTGTAGCACCTGCAAAAACCATTTCTTGCTGTTATCCAACTTGGCCTGAGGCTTCATCGGGTCAATAAACTGCAGCTCAACCGCGCCCACCTGCAACAGGTCATCGGCACGAATCTGATAACGACTGCTGATACGCTCGCCGTTGATTAACGTACCCGCTTCGCTGGCACAATCGCTGAGGTAGTAATGCCCGTCGTCGCGGCAGATCTCAGCATGGAACAGACTGACACCAAAGTCTGGCAGTACCAGACTATTGCGATGGTCCTGACCGATGGTAATGCGCTCGTCGGCCAACCACACCGGGGCCTGGCGACTGTCTTTGAACTGCAGTTTCAACATGGGATTTGCGCTCACTCAACACAAAAAGGCTGGCCGTCTCGGCACAGGCAACTACTCATCGATACCGTTATTAAGAATATGGTTCCACAAACGTGACAGTGGATTGCCCTCCTCACCAGCCTGCTTCTGACTGCTGCTCTGGCCACTGACTTGACTCGACGTAGATGCTTTTCCGGCAACTGCACGGGGCTTTATGCGCTGAGTCGCACGCTGCACATACGCAGCATGCTCGGCGCGTAGTTTGAGTAGCTCCGTCTGCTCTGGCGCAGCTTGTAAGCCCAGCTCGATTTGCTCCAACGCCTTGCTGAACTGCCCCTTGCGATATGCATCGTGTACCGCCTGCAAATGCCAATCAGCCACCTGCTGGATACCAGCCAAGGCGGTCGGGTCGTCAGGCGCCAAGCTCAACGCCTGACGGAAATAATCAAAAGCACTGTCACCTGCCGGCTGGCTAACTTGGGCGCTGGCTAAGCGTTGCGCAGCCAGCGTATTGAAGCGTGCGACCCGCGCGGCCAGAACACGCTGCAGCCCGAGTTGGGCCTCGGCATTAGTGCTGTCGAGCAGCAACGCCTGCTGGAAAAAATACTCGGCATTATCGGCCTGCGGCTCCTGCAGTTTGTCCTCAAGTAAACGCTGCTCGGCCTGCGCCAATAAGTCCGCAACCTGCATGCGCTGATTCCACAGGTAGCCGCCGTAGCCAAGGCCAGCGAGCAGTAATGCGCCGAGCAGGAGCATCACCGGCAAACGCGCGGGAGATTTAGCTACGGGCTTAGGCGTTTTATTCAGTTTGAGCGCTGGGCTGAACTGAGTCGTACCGAGGTCATCATCCTGCAGCGCAGCGAGCGCCTGCAGCAACTCGCGGCAACTGGCAAAGCGCGCCTCTGGAGATTTCGCCAACATACGCTCGAGCAAACCCTGATAGCGCTGCAACGGCGCAGGCAACTGCGGCACGATCATTTGCACATGGTTCATCACCGTCTGGGTGTAGCTAGCACCACGAAACTGGTTGCTGCCGGTGAGCATTTCCAACAGGACAATGCCCAGGCTGTAGATATCACTGCGTGGGTCCAGCGCCTCGCACTGCGCCTGCTCTGGACTGCTGTACGACGGACTGCCAACCGCCACGCCGAAGTGAGTCAGCTCGTTGTCGATGGCCAGATCTTTGGCCACGCCAAAGTCGGTGATGACCACCGACTCATCGCTGCGAAACAGAATATTCGCCGGCTTGATATCGCGATGCACCAGACCACGGCCATGCACCACGCTCAAACCTTCGGCCACTTGGCGAATGATATTCAGCGCCCGCGCCGGGGCCAGCACCTGACCTTGATACTGGCTGAGGTCACCGCCGGCGATAAACTCCATGGCTAGGTAATAACGGCCATCATCGAGTTTGTCGATGTCATAAATGGTGATGATCGCCGGATGATTCAGCGAAGCAACGATGTGCCCTTCATTGATAAAACGCTGGATAAAATCGTCTTCACTGGTGCTCGACAGCACCTTGATCGCCACCTTGCGCTGCAGCGAATTCTGGGTGGCCAGGTACACCTCAGCCATGCCACCTTTACCCAGCTGGCCGTGAATGGTGTAGCCAGGAATCTCAATCAATGGGTCGCTCATAGCCAATCCGATACATACAGCCGTTATGAATGGGTCGCCTTACCCTTGCGCAAGCTCGATAAAAAACGCTTAACGCGGGTCACTCCGAGCGGTTCGTCTGCCGGCTCAAGGGCCAACAACACACACGAAATATTATCCTTACCGCCTGCGTCGTTAGCTGCCGCGATCAGCTCATCGACCACCGTCTGCAGCTCGCCGACACGGCCCATTTGCAATAAGCGTGACTCACTGAGTTCGCCATGCAAGCCATCGCTGCACAGCAGTAACCGCTCGCCTGCTAGCAACTTACCCTGACGCAAGCCCACATCTAACTCCAAACCCGGCTGCCCGAGGCATTGGGTGATGACGTTTTTGCGTGGATGATTTTTCGCCTCGGCGGCGCTCAACTGCCCCGCGTCCAGCATCGCCTGCACCCAGCTGTGATCCTTACTGAGCGGGCGAATAACTTCCGGGCTAAGCAGATAGGCGCGGCTGTCGCCGATCCAAGCCAATTGATACTCGGCACCAACAAAATGCACTGCCACCACCGTGCTGCCCATACCAAGACTGGCCGGATCAAGGCTAGCAGCCTGAATAATTGCTTGATTAGCCGCCTGCACGGCCTGCAGCAAACTGTCGCCCTGCTGGATTGCCGCAATGATGCACTCAATCACAATGGCGCTGGCGACCTCGCCACGTTGATGACCGCCCATACCGTCGGCAATCACCCACAGCCCCAGTTCGGGGCAACTAAGCACGCTGTCTTCGTTGTGTGCCCGCACTAGGCCCGGCACACTGCGGCTAGCATACTGCATATTAATAGCCTTCCATTCTATTCGATTCGCCGGCTGCGCAGAGTGTATATGTAGGCCTTAGCTGCTCATATAACCCGAGTAAAGACAGGTACTTGCGCCAGTTCGCTGGAGTGCCAGCATGCCGCCTGAGGCGGCTTGCGACTATGTCAAAATGCTGTTTTTCACCAAAACGTTAACCGGTCGTGGCTTTATCCAAGCACCGCGCCAACCCCGCACAAGGAGCAAGACCATGAGCAGTGTGCAGAGCTGGCGAGAACGCTTGTACATCATCATCTTCCATACTGACACACCTGCAGGGCGGCGCTTTGACACGGCCTTGCTGCTGGTCATCCTGGCCAGCTTGGCCGTGGTCATGCTCGACAGCATCGACGGTATTAAAGGCCAACATGCCAGCCTGCTGGCAGGTTTCGAGTGGGCCTTCACCTTAGTGTTTGCCATCGAGTACATCGTACGTATGTATTGTTCGCCGCGACCGCTGCGTTATGCCTTCAGCTTCTTTGGCCTGATTGATTTGCTGGCGATTTTGCCCGGCATCCTCGCCCTGCTGTATCCAGATGCCCAGTACCTACTGATCATCCGGGTAATACGTATGCTGCGGGTGTTTCGCGTACTCAAACTCAGCCCCTACTTGCGTCAGGCCAATTTCCTGCTCACTGCCCTGCGTGGCAGCCGGCAGAAAATCATCGTGTTCTTTGCCTGCATCTGCATCATGGTGACGGTCTTCGGCACCCTGATGTACGTGATCGAAGGTCCAGGCAACGGCTACACCAGCATCCCCAGAGGCATCTATTGGGCGGTCGTCACCCTGACCACTGTCGGCTTTGGTGACATCACACCGAAAACGCCGTTAGGCCAAGCGGTGGCCACGCTGGTGATGATCACCGGTTATTCGATCATCGCGGTGCCGACCGGGATTTTTACCGCCGAGCTGGCCAGCGCTATGCGCGAGGAAACCCTGCAACACGCCTGCCCGACCTGTAACAAGGCTAACCATGAGCCGCAAGCGGCCTTTTGCAGTCGCTGTGGCAACCCGCTATTCAAGCGCGAAGCCGCGGCCCCAGAATCAACAACGGCGACCTGAGGTCGCCGTTGTGCGGTTATTGGTAGTGGCGACTCAAACCCGCTGGAATTTCATCGCTGCCACACGCCTGCCAAGGGCCAGCAGCCTGAGTCGCCCAGCTCCAGCCCTGCTGCCAGCGGTAATAGGTGCGCTGGCGGTAGTACAAGTGCGGGCTGTTCGGCAGCACATACACCTGCAATTGCGGGTCCCAGTGGCTAGGACCATCTGGCGGCGGAGCGAAGTGCGCATGCGCCTTAACCGGCGCTCGTGCCCCTACCACCGGTTGCGGCGGCTGCAGAGCGCAAGCCGAAAGGCCCAGTAACAGGCCTAACAACAACGGCAGACGAGCAGCGACGATCATTGCTCAGGACTGTCGATAGTTAGCTGCTGCACCTCAGTGCTGCTGCTGGACACGGCCTGACCATGGGCAACCCACTCACCAGATGTTGCATTGCCCGCCCGAGAAATCCGCGCCATCAGCTGCACTTGCGGGAAGTTGGATAGTTTTAACTGCGGCATCATCGCGTCACTGTCGGCCAGGGTGACCTCCACCGGCAAATCAGCCACGGTTAGACGCTTGACCGCCAATGGCATGGGAGGTCCAGCACTGGCCTTAGCAAAAATGAAAACGCTGTCGCCCGGCTGTACTTGGTCTTTCAGCTTGGCGGCCAACTCGACCCGCACTTTGAGCTGCGCGCCCGCAGCGGCAACTGCAGCCACCGGTTCATCCGGCAGGCTTTCGCCCTTGGCGGCCAGTTGCTCTAGAGCCCGGTCGATGCCACCTTGCAAGGCTTCACGCGACGGATCTTGAGCCGGTAATGCGGCAATCAGCCGGCGCCAGTAACCGACCGCTTCTTTAAAGCGCTGATCTTCGAAGGCGGCGATGCCAAGTAGACCCAAGCTGGTAGCTTCCTTCGGGTCATGTTGCAGGGCTTCATCAGTCAGGCTCTGCATCTGTGCTGACCACTGCTTATTACCGAGAAAGTACAGCGCCTGTGCCCACTGGCCGAGCAACTCAGGTTCGCGCGACAAACCTGCAGCTTTCTCGAACGCCTTAACGGCATCGGCCGGACGGTTCTGTGCCATATACGTACGACCGAGGAAGTACCAAGCCTCAACGGAATCTGGCTGCACCTTGACCATCTGTTCGAGGCGCGCGGTCATTTCCTCGACGGACTTCGGTGCTTGGGCGAACTCCTCAACCAAGGCGACCTTATCGCTGGCGCCCCAGTGCAAATACATGCCCAGACCCAGCGCGGGCACCAGCAAGGCAGCGATCAATGGCAGCGCTTTACCCAGCGAAGATACGCGCTCAACCGCAGAGCCCTCGGTATCCTCCAGCAATTCGCGGGCCGCCTCATCTTGGCCTGCCTGCAGTTGCTCAGCCGTCAGCGCGCCGCTGGCATGCTGACCTTGCAGCTCGGTCACACGCTCCTGATACAGGGCCACGTTAAGGGCGGTGCGATCTTCTTCAGCCTGGGCTCTGCGCCCACGCAACACTGGGATCAACAAAAAAGCCAAGGCAACCAGCAACATCAGGCCGGCGGCGAGCCACAATTCGATCATTTTGAGTCCTGCGAATTTTGCTGGAGCAGCGCACTGAGGCGCTCACGCTCATTAACAGACAAGGTGGCCTGCACGGAACCTTTAGCGCCCTTGCGGCGACGCAACACCAGCCCGCCTAGGCCTAGAACGCCAAGGCCCAACAAGGCAAAAGGGCCATACCAAAGCAGGTAGGTGCGCGCATTAACCGGCGGCTTGTAGAGAACAAAATCACCGTAGCGCAGCACTAAGAAGTCGACGATCTGCGCGTTGCTCTGGCCCTCTTCGAGCATGCGGAAAATTTCTCGGCGCAGGTCGGTGGCAATCGGCGCGTTAGAGTCGGCGATGTTCTGGTTCTGGCACTTCGGGCAACGCAGCTCTTCGGTCAGGATACGAAAACGCGCGCGCTCACCCTCATCCTTGAACTCGTAGGTGTCGATGGCCGCATGGGCCACACCCAGCAAACTGAGACCGAGCATGCATGCCAGCAGCAAACGCTTCACGGCTGCACCTCACTCTCATCGACCAACTGCTGATAGATCGGCGCCAGAATGCTGCTCCATACCCGCTCATCAATCACGCCTACATACTTGTGGCGGATGATGCCTTTGGCATCGATAAAGAAGGTTTCTGGCGCGCCATAGACACCAAGGTCCAAACCCAAGGAGCCCTTAGAGTCTTCGATGTTGAGCTGATAGGGATTGTGCAGCTCTCGCAGCCACTTCTGCGCAGGCTCGCGTTGGTCCTTATAGTTAACGCCGTAGATATTCACCCCGGTAGCCGCCAGCTTATTCAGCACCGGATGTTCGGCGCGGCAGGACGGGCACCATGTCGCCCAGACATTCACCAGCGCCGGCTTACCCAGCAGGTCTGCCTGAGTAATGGTTTGGCTGGGATCAGTAACCGAAGGCAAGGTAAAGGCCGGCAGTGGCTTACCGATCAGCGCCGAAGGCAACTCGGAAGGGTCGAGAAACAGGCCACGGTAAAGAAACAACGCAACCCCGAGAAACAGCGCCAATGGCACCAGCAATAACAAGCGCCTCATGCTGTCACCCCGTTCAGATTCAACGCATCACGCACACGGGTTTTGACCTTGACCCGGTAACGTTTGTCGAACGCTGCCAGCATACCGCCCAGCCCCATCATCAAGCCGCCGAACCAGATCCAGCGGACATAAGGTTTGATGTGTACCCGTACCGCCCAAGCGCCATCGGCCAAAGGCTCGCCGAGAGCGACATACAAATCACGGGTGATGCCAGCATCGATACCGGCCTCAGTCATCGGCATGCCTTGCACGGTGTACAGGCGTTTTTCCGGGTGCAACAGCGCCACTTCTTTGCTGCCCTTGAGCACGCGAATAGTGCCTCGGTCAGAGGTGAAGTTGGGGCCTTGGAAATGCTTGGCACCTTCGAACACAAAGCGGTAACCACTCATTTCTAGCGACTCACCGGGCGCCAACTTAAGGTCGCGCTCGGAGCTACCTTGGCTCACGAGCACTACGCCGATGGCGCATACGGCAATACCGATATGCGCCAGCTGCATGCCCCAGTAACTGCTCGATAGGCTAAACATGCCTTTGAACAGGCCCTTGTGCCGGGTCTTGTCCAGCAGGTCACGTACGCCAGCCAACAACACCCAGGCGGCCAAGCAGCAGACGGCTAACACCGACCAGTTGAAATCGCCCAACAGCATGGTCGCGACCACACCCAATACGGCACTGCCCAGCAGGACCGGAGCGAGCATGCCCAGCAGCCACTTAACCGGGGTGTCCTTCCAGCGCACCATGACCCCCACCGCCATCACCAACATCAGCAGGCCCATTAGCGGCACAAACATGGCATTGAAATAGGGTGGCCCCACCGACATCTTGGCGCCGCTGATAGCATCCAGTACCAGCGGATACAGAGTGCCGAGCAAAATCATTGCGGCCGCGACGACCAGCACCAAGTTATTGGCCAGCAACAGCGTCTCGCGAGACCACAGGGCAAAACCGACCCGACTCTTAACCACCGGCGCACGTAAAGCAAATAGAGTGAGCGAGCCGCCGACCACCAGCAGCAGGAACACCAGAATAAATACCCCGCGCGCCGGATCGGTGGCAAAAGCATGCACCGATGTCAGTACGCCGGAACGCACCAAAAAGGTCCCCAGCAGGCTTAGGGAAAACGCGGCAATCGCTAGCAGCACGGTCCAGCTTTTGAATACCCCACGCTTCTCGGTGACGGCGAGCGAGTGAATCAGTGCCGTGCCTACCAACCAGGGCATAAAGGAGGCGTTTTCTACCGGGTCCCAGAACCACCAACCACCCCAGCCAAGTTCGTAGTAAGCCCACCACGAGCCCAGAGCGATACCGATACCGAGAAAAGCCCAGGCGATGATCGTCCATGGCCGCGACCAGCGCGCCCAGGCGGCATCCAGCTTGCCACCCAGCAGTGCGGCGATGGCGAACGCGAAGGCCACGGAGAAGCCGACATAACCCATGTACAGCATCGGTGGGTGAGCAATCAAACCAATGTCTTGCAGCAGCGGATTGAGGTCACGACCGTCTTGCGGCATGTCCGGCAACAGGCGATCGAAAGGGTTGGAGGTAACGATCAAAAACAACAGAAAGCCAACGCTGATCATGCCCATGATCGCCAGCACGCGCGCCAGCATCACCTCCGGCAGCTGCCGCGAGAAGATCGACACGGCAAAGGTCCAGCCGCCGAGAATCAGCGCCCAGAGCAACAGTGACCCTTCGTGTGCCCCCCATACCGCGCTGAACTTATAGTACCAAGGCAAGGCGCTGTTGGAGTTGCTGGCCACATAAGCGACGGAGAAATCGTCGGCCATAAACGACCAGGTCAGGCACAAGAAGGAAAACAGCAAAAAAGCGAACTGCCCCCAGGCCGCCGGCACCGCCAGGCTCATCCATTGCCGATCACCGCGCCAGGCGCCGATCAGCGGCACGCTGGCCTGCACCAAGGCCAGGCACAGAGCGAGAATCATGGCCAAGTGGCCCAACTCAGGAATAATCAAATTGAGGTTCATGTTTAGCCTCCGCTCTTGCCGGGTTGCGGCTGGCCGCTGTCTTTCAGCGCCTTGGTCACTTCCGGCGGCATGTAGTTCTCATCGTGTTTGGCCAGCACTTCATCGGCGACCAGCACACCCTCAGCATTGAGCTTGCCCAAAGCAACGATGCCCTGCCCTTCACGGAACAAGTCCGGGAGGATGCCGCGATAACGGATGGTGACGTTCTTGGCGAAGTCGGTGACCACAAACTGGACATCCAGCGAATCGCCACCGCGGGTCAGAGAGCCTTTGGCCACCATGCCGCCGGCACGAATGCGCGTGTCTTGCGGCGCCTCGCCGTTGGCGATCTGCGTCGGTGTGTAGAACAGGTTGATGTTCTGCTGCAGCGCGCTTAAGGCCAGCGCCACGGCAATCGCTACACCGGCGAGAATGGCCAGAATGATCAACAAACGTTTCTTGCGCAGCGGATTCACTTCAACTCCTCACGACGCAAACGACGCGCCTCGTCTTGCAAATAACGACGTCGCGCCAGCAGCGGCGCCGCCACATTGATAGCCAGCACCAGCAAACTGATGCCATAGGCCGACCAGACATACAGGCCATGGTTACCCATGGCGATAAAATCGCTAAACGACGCAAAGTTCATGACTGCTGCTCCACGGCGTTTCTCACTTCGGCCTGCACCCAACTGCTGCGCGCCTCACGCTTGAGCACTTCCAGACGCATGCGCAACAGCAACACACAGGCAAAAAAGCAGTAGAACCCAAGCACCATCAGCAATAACGGTAGCCACATCTCCGCTGGCATAGCGGGCCGCTCAGTGAGCTTGAAGGTAGCGCCCTGATGCAGGGAGTTCCACCACTCCACCGAGTACTTAATGATTGGGATATTAATCACCCCAACAATCGCCAACACCGCGCAGGCCTTGGCTGAACTGTCACGGTTGCTGATCGATTGGCCCAGCGCAATCACGCCAAAGTACAGAAACAGCAGAATCAGCATCGAGGTCAGACGCGCATCCCAGACCCACCAAGTCCCCCAGGTCGGCTTGCCCCAGATGGCGCCGGTGACCAAGGCGATTACAGTCATCCAGGCACCAATCGGCGCCGCGCACTGCAGGGCCACATCGGCCAGTTTCATTTTCCACACCAGCCCCACCACGCCGGCCACCGCCAGCATGATGTAACAGGACTGGGCGAGCATCGCCGCCGGCACATGAATGTAGATAATGCGAAAACTGTTGCCCTGCTGATAATCCGCCGGGGCAAAGGCCAGCCCCCAGACCAAGCCGGCGCTGATGAGCAACACGGCGGCCACGGCCAGCCAAGGCAGCCAACGGCCACTGATTTGGTAAAACCACTTCGGTGAGCCGAGCTTGTGAAACCAGGTCCAGTTCATAGGTCGATCAAATCCGTTATTCCGCCACGCTGATGGTCAAACCAGCAGCAATAGCAAAGGGCGTCAGGGTTATTGCCAACGCCGTTAGGCTGGCCATCCAGAGCAGGTAGCCCGCCGTTGGCAGCCCCTGCAGCGCCGCCTGTAATACGCCACTGCCGAGAATCAGCACCGGGATATACAGGGGCAAAATCAACAATGCCAGCAGCAAACCACCACGCTTGAGACCCACGGTTAGCGCTGCGCCCACCGCACCGAGCAAACTCAGCACAGGCGTGCCCAATAGTAATGACAGCAATAGCGTCGGCACACAGCGCGCTGGCAAACCAAGCATCAGCGCCAGCAATGGCGACAGCAAAACCAGCGCCAGCCCAGAAAACAACCAGTGTGCCAGTACCTTAGCCAGCACCAGAAGCGCCAAGGGGTGCGGCGAAACGACCCACTGCTCCAGTGAGCCGTCTTCAAAATCACTGCGAAACAGGCCATCCAGTGACAGCAATACCGCCAGCAACGCCGCAACCCAGAGCAAACCGGGCGACAGGGTTTTCAGCAATTCGGTTTCCGGGCCCACTGCCAAAGGAAACAAAGCAATGACGATAGCGAAGAACACCAGCGGATTGGCCAGCTCGGCCGGTCGGCGAAACAACAGGCGCGCCTCGCGGGTCAGCAACAGGGTAAAGACATTACTCATGCGGCCCCCAGCAACAGTTCGCGATAGCCGGCGGGCTTCTGCAGCAGGTGATGATGGGTGGTCAGAATGACCATGCCGCCCTGTTCGCAATGAGCTGCGAGATGCGCTTCCAACTCGCTCACTGCCTGCTTATCCAGCGCGGTGAAGGGCTCATCAAGAATCCACAACGGCGGCGCATCTAGATGCAAGCGCGCCAGTGCGACGCGGCGCTGCTGGCCGGCTGATAGAGTATGACAGGGCACATCTTCAAAGCCACGTAAGCCAACAGCCGCTAGCGCTTGCCAAATCACCTCACGCGTCGCCGGGCGCTGCAAGGCGCAGAGCCAAGCGAGGTTTTCCTCGGCGCTAAGCAGGCCCTTGATTCCCGCGGCGTGGCCAATCCACAATAAATTACGCGCTAACATGCCACGCTGCTCGGCCAAGGGCTTACCCTGCAGCAGAATGTCACCGGCAGTGGGCTGCATCAGCCCGGCCAACAAGCGCAACAATGAAGTCTTGCCGCTGCCATTGGGGCCAGCCACCTGAAGCATCTCGCCAGGCTGCACTTGCACCTCGAGGTTTTCGAACAACATGCGCCAATCTCGCTCGCAGGCGAGCGCCACAGCTTGCAGAAATGGACAGGTCACAGCATGGCTACCTATTGGCACATTCAAGTCGACGCCGGGAGTGGCCGCTATACTAACGCGGGCCATGGCACAGCGGACCCGGACGGGGCGGCATTATACATGCCCCACCCTTACCCTCGAAGCAGGCATTTTCGACAGGTTGTAACCCAATGACGGCTGAAATCAGCAGTTCTCGCCCCATCGTAGCGACCGCTCCGGTAGCACGGCCGAGCGTGGCGTCCACGGAGCTGGCGATTAAGCTGCTGCAACCGCTGGCAGGCTTACTCAATACAGGTGAAAGCGCCGACGCCGAAGTCATTGCCCTCAAAGAGCAGGCGCAGAACTTTCAACTGGTGCTCAAGCTGACCCTAGCAAACGGCCGGCAAACAACGCTACTGGCCAACAGCAACCGCGCATTAGCGCAAGGCACCGCCTTGGCAGTCACTGCGCTGTCGCAAACACGCCTGGCAGTCGCCTTGCAGGCAGCACCCAATGCACTCAACAGCCTCAATCTTGAACAATTGCCGTTAGGCAGCCTGCTACAGGCCAAGGTATTGAGCAGCGAAGTCCAAACAGTAGGAGCCAACCAGCAAACGCTCTACAAGGTACAGGTCAGCCTGCTCAATACATCATTGGCAGGGCGCCAATTGAGTCTAGAAACGTCCTTGGCCTTGCCTATCGGCAGCCTGCTCAGCGCTCAAGTCAAAGGGCAGCAAGCCCTGAGCTTTCTACCCCTGAGCGGCCGCTTAGATCAACTTGCCCTCGGCCAACAACTACAGGCCCAGCAAAGCCGTCAAGGCTCATTGGAGGGCTTGCTCAATGCCCTGCAAGGACTGAGCAGCGGCACATCTAGCGCCCTACCCCCAGGCCTGCAGGGCAGCATCGATAAACTACTCGGCGCCTTGCCAGATATGCTCCAGCTCGGCGACCCGAAAGCGCTGGCCAAAGCGCTAGAAGACAGTGGGTTGTTCTTTGAAGCGAAGTTATTGAGCGGCCAAACTCAAGCACTGCCCCAAGATCTTAAAGCCAACCTACTGCGCCTAGTGGCGCAACTGCTGCCTGCCTTACCCAGTGCGACTGCTAGCGCGTTAACTAGCGCGCTGAGCGGTGCGCAGAGCCAGGCCAGCTTGGCCCAAGCACTGCCACTAATGCTACGCAACATGCTCGGCGGCACTAGCCAGGCCAGCTCGAAACTGCAAGCACTGAACTTTCCGCTGCCAGCACGCTTATTGCAAAACCTAGAGGCCGATACCGACCTAGAAACGCTGCTGCGCCTGGCTGCGGCGGCCATCTCGCGCCTGCAAACGCACCAACTGTCGAGCATGGCACAAACTCAAGCGGGCCCAGAAGGTAACTTACTGACCACCTGGCAACTGGAAATCCCTATGCGCAACCAGCAAGAGATAGTCCCCTTGCAGGTCAAACTGCAGCGCGACGAAAGCCCGAAAAAGAGCGCTAAAGAAAACAGCGAAACGCTATGGCGCGTCGAGCTGGCGTTCGATCTGCCACCTCTTGGTCCACTACAAGTACAGGCACAACTGCTGCGCGGCAGCTTCTCCAGCCAGCTCTGGGCGGAACGCTCGACGACCGCCGAGTTGATTGATCGCGAACTCGGTCACCTGCGTGAGCGCTTAAGCGCTACTGGCCTTGATGTCGGCGAGCTGGCCTGCCGCCAGGGCGTACCGCCACAAGGTCAGCGCACCACTTTAGAACAACGTTGGGTCGACGAAACCGCATGAAACAGCAAGCTCCACGCCAGGTCATCGCCCTCAGTTATGACGGCAAGAATGCACCCAGCCTCACCGCCAAGGGTGACGACGAGTTGGCCGAAGCCATTCTTGCGATTGCCCGCGAGTATGAAGTGCCGATCTATGAGAATGCTGAGCTAGTGCGCTTACTGGCCAAGCTGGAACTGGGCGATGCGATCCCTGAGCCGCTGTATCGCAGCATTGCTGAGATTATCGCCTTTGCATGGTACCTGAAGGGTAAATGCCCGGACGGCTTTGAACCCAAGGAGGAAGACTGGTCTGGCTTTAGCCAGCCACCGGAATAACTCTCAGCCTAGGCGTAAACAAGCTCGGCCCTTAGGCCAAATGAAACAATCTAGGAAGCGGGATGTTGTGCGTGGTGCAGTTTGCTGACCAGCTCGGCTTCCGCCTTACTCAGACCGCAAGACTGGGTTAGATCATCGACACTAGCACCCATGCCAGCAAGACGCGCCGCCTGGGTAAAAGACAAACTGCTAGGGTCGCGCTGCTCTATCTGGGTCAGCTTGTCCGGTAGCGGCGCGACCACGCGCCGTAACTCGTACAACTCTTCCCCCATGCGCACGCTACCAGTCAGGTATGCATCCATGCGCTTACTTAACTCTTTAAGGCGCTGATCGCGAACGGCGTCGCGCTCGGCCTGCAGCACTGCCATATGACGCTGACTGAGAATCAGCCAGCCACAAGCAGCAGCCAACAATGCCGAGAACACCGCTAACACGATGACCGCTACCTCAAGCATCAATCAGATACTCTCGAGCTCGGACCATTCCTCTTCGGACATCATCTTGTCCAGTTCGACCAGAATCAGCAATTCACCGTTCTTGTTGCATACGCCCTGAATGAACTTGGCCGACTCGTCGTTGCCGACGTTAGGCGCAGTTTCTACTTCAGACTGACGCAGATAAACCACTTCCGCCACGCTGTCGACCATGATGCCGACTACTTGCTTGTCAGCCTCAATGATCACGATCCGGGTATTGTCGGTCACGTCCGCCGAGTCCAAACCAAAGCGCTGACGAGTGTCAATCACGGTAACTACATTGCCGCGCAGGTTGATGATCCCCAATACGTAACTGGGCGCGCCAGGCACCGGAGCGATCTCGGTGTAGCGCAGCACCTCCTGCACCTGCATCACATTGATGCCGTAGGTTTCGTTGTCCAGGCGGAAAGTCACCCACTGCAGAATGGGATCTTCAGAACCTTGCGCAGAGTTTTTCTTCATGTTCCCAGCCTCATCAAAAACCGCTTTCAGCGGCGTACGCGGGTGCTCCCCGCTGTAATTACTATAGAGCCTCGCAACGCGAGGCGCTCCAATCTACTAATGCACTTGGCCGTTGACCATGCGCTTGGCGGCACCACTGGCAATCAGCTCAGCAAGAGCCGATACATCCAGCAAAGCACACATATGCTCAATCACCGTACCCGCCAGCCATGGTCGCTGCGTACGCTGAGTGCGCCACTTGACCTCACTGGGGTCCAGTCGAATCGAGCGACTGACCTGATGCACTGCCAGCCCCCACTCATAACCCTGCACCGAGATCACATACTGCAAGCCTTGACGAAAATCCTCGCGGTAACGATCGGGCATGACCCAGCGTGCGGTATCTAGCACTTTGAGATTGCCAGACTGCGACGGCAGTATGCCGAGAAACCAGTCTGGCTGACCAAACAAAGGTGTCAGTTCCTGGCCTTGCAGCGGGTAAATCGTCCCGAGACATACCAGCGGCACCGCCAAGGTCAGCCCCGCTACGTCAAATAACAAACATTCAAACGGCTCTTCAGCCCAGCTCGGCTGCTCATCGAGCACAAACGCCGCAGTCGGCGGCTCAACTGCGACAACCTCGACAGGCACTAGCACTGGAACTTCAGGCACCAAGAGCGGAACAGCTATTTGAGGTACCACGACCGGCAGAACCTCAACCTCAACCTCTTGCGGCGCCAGTAAGCGGGCATCTCGCACCTGCTCTTCCAGCACCGCGGTTTCAAACTCATCCAGACTGTCACTGTCAGCTAATTCAGCGGCAGCCTCCTGCAACAACGCATCCAGATAGGACTGCAAAGCCAGTTGTGGACGTGTGGCAGTAATGACTGAACGACTCATAGCGCTTTTCCGTAAATACGGCCTGTAGACCTTATCGGCCAACCTGCGCTGCGACTTGAGCGCTGCGGTTCAGAATAGGTCAGCATATCAAGCTACCTGCGCCGCCGGCTGCAATGAAAGTAAGTGTTTGAGCAGCGCGCGATAAGCCAGTACTGCACGGCAGTTGGTATCGAACTGTGACGGCGTCAGGCCCGCTCGACTGGCATCGCGCAAGCGCGTATCGACCGGAATATAAGCCGGCCAAAGCTGCTCAGGATAACTATTGCGCAACGCGCGCAAAGTGCTCATCGAGGCCTGAGTGCGGCGATCAAACAGGGTCGGCACAATTAGATAAGGCAGCGCTTGCTTGCGCGAACGATTAATCATCGCCAGGGTACTGACCATCCGCTCCAGACCTTTAACCGCAAGAAACTCTGTCTGCACTGGAATTACCAACTGCTGGCTGGCCGCTAGGGCATTGACCATCAGAATGCCCAACAACGGCGGGCTATCGATAATCGCGTGATCAAACTCACCCCACAACTGCGCCAGACTCTTAGCAATCACCAGACCCAAGCCACTTTGCCCCGGAGACTGACGCTCCAGCGTGGCCAGTGCCGTACTCGCTGGCAGCAGCTTGATACGCTCATGACTAGTAGGGAGCAACAAGCGCTGCGGCAGACCTTGCGGCACCGTACCTTTATGCAGAAACAAGTCGTAGGCACTGTGTTCTAGGGTGTCTGGATCTTGACCAAAATAGCTCGTCATTGAGCCATGCGGATCAAGATCGACCACCACCACACGCTTGCCTGCATCCGCCAGCAAACCAGCCAGAGCAATAGATGTGGTGGTCTTGCCAACTCCACCTTTTTGATTAGCGACTGCCCAGATTCTCATAAGTTATATCCTCCCGACATGCTCAAAGCCATGCCGAGATATGGCGCCAGCCTCACGGGGCTGGCGACTGGGAATTGACGGCACCCGACACTGGCGCCACTGCTGCTGGCTGCACTGCAGGTTGCATGCCAGCTCGCTGCAGAGCACTGTCTGGCTGCGCATTGGCGCTGCCTACGCCACTGATGCTGCGGCGCACTTCCAGATTGCGGGAAATCACCAACACCACTCGTCGATTACGCGTACGGCCTTCAGCAGTGGTGTTATCGGCGATTGGCTGGAATTCGCCATAGCCCACAGCCGCTAAACGGCCAGGATTGACCCCATCCATAGCCAGCATGCGTACAATGCTGGCCGCGCGCGCCGTCGACAGCTCCCAGTTGCTGGGAAACTGTGGCGTATTAATGGGCAAATTGTCAGTAAACCCTTCGATATGTATCGGGTTTTCATAGGGTGCCAAAATCTTGGCGATTTTCTCAATAATGGTGAAGGCTCGGTCAGTCGGAATGGCATCACCACTCGGAAACAGCAAACTAGAATTGAGTTCAATCTCAACCCACAGCTCATTGCCACGCACCGTCATTTGGTCGCTCATGATCATGTCGCCAAAAGCATCACGCATTCCCTGCGCGATGTCCTCAAGCGGATCGGATGGCGCTTCACCTGGCTGAGACTCATCGACCTGAGACACCTCAGGTGTAGTAGTACGCGGACGTTCGTCGCCGATTGGAATAGGTTTTATCGCACGATCAGGCTGATTGAACACGCCACTCAGGCTGTCCGAAAGCACTTTGTACTTGCCCTCATTGATCGAGGAAATTGAGTACATCACCACAAAAAAGGCGAACAGCAGCGTAATGAAGTCGGCATAAGAAACTAGCCAACGCTCATGATTTTCATGTTCTTCTTGATGGCGCCTGCGGGCCATGATCAGTCCATAAAGCCTTGCAGCTTCAATTCGATGGAGCGCGGGTTCTCGCCT